>ENA-UOOK01000416-UOOK01000416.1-fermentation-metagenome-genome-assembly--contig:-NODE-416-length-55705-cov-5.374519_pt1 | contig 55705 bp, 46 predicted proteins | sample MGYA00245777_ERZ724023 | MGnify/ENA primary metagenome ERZ724023 (study PRJEB28704, sample SAMN03018312) | fermentation metagenome | biome: anthropogenic terrestrial biome; feature: soil; material... | reverse complement strand
AGTGGAGAGCGTAACTTATGAAGTCTGGTGTCCCAGCGGAATGGGTAATAATTTGATAGTGGATGAAGCCACAGATGGAGTGGAAAAAGTCGACTAACAAATAACAAACCATCAGGGGGAACGGAAGAAATGGGGAATACAAGCAAAAGGATTAAAGGGGATCAGGTCGAGGGGAAGGAATTAGTAGTCTTTTTGCCCGAGGGATATCAAGATAGCAATAAAAGATATCCGGTAGTTTACATGCATGACGGGCAAAATCTGTTCTCCGGAAAAAGTGGCCCTTCGATTAAGTGGGATGTTGATAAAATGGTCGATAGACTCACCGAAGGTCAGCAACTGCAGGAAGTGATAGTGGTTGGAATCTATAATGCCGGAGAGAAAAGGGCGGAGGAATATATTCCTTATCCGGTGGATGATATCTTCAATCCGGGAAGTATTCTGAACGGAAGAGGCAGGGAATATACTCGCTTAGTCGGAGAGAAAATTGTTCCGTATATCGATCATCATTACCGGACGCTTACCAGTCGAGAAAACCGAGCAATTATGGGTTCATCCTTGGGAGGACTGATTTCACTTTGGATTGCCAATGCTTTCCCAGAACTTTTTACAATGGTTGGCGCCTTATCCCCTTGCGCCCCCTGGAACTTTGAGGTGTTAGAGAAATCTGCTCACCATGATCTCCGGGTTTGGATCGATGCCGGCACTGCTGAAAGGATTAACATTCAATATGATTTCGCCAAAGGCGCCCGGCAACTTGTTGAGAGGTTAATCGATCAGAGATATAGATACGGTCAGGATCTTTTCTATTTAGAAGATCAGGACGCCGGTCATGAAGAAACAGCTTGGGCGAAAAGGGTCGAGTATCCGTTCCGACTTTTTAAAGGAAATAACAATTGGCGGCTGCTTGATTTTAAGCTTGAGGTTAACATCCTGGGCGCTACAGAGGCGGAAAGAGAAATATATATCAATCCGGTGGCAAGTTTTGATAATGGAATAAAGTTTTCTCTCTACCAATTGGCGGAATATCAGATCAGGGAAGAGAGTAGAGCGAAGATTAACGCTCAGGGAAGGCTGGAACTTAACGGAGAAGAGGAGGTTGTCGTCTCCGTAACTTACCAAGGTATAGAAAAAACGATCAAAGTGAGTAAGGACCTAAGCTTTTTGCGTTGTATCCTTTTTTAAAAGGTCCCAATACAATATATAGTGATTGACTGGTATTAGGCTATCAATATATTGTATCGGGATAATTAAATCAAAAGACAACGCAAAAAGCCCGGACCTATACAGTGAATTTAATCCGGGGAGGAAGCGCGGTTGAAGATTAAGATTAAACCGGATCCGTGTTTTGAACGGATCAGAAGAACATTGTTATTAGAAAGCAAGCCGGACCGGCCCCCTCTGTGTGATTTTGAGGTTGCGCCCAATATAATGGAATGGGTTATTGAGCGCGAATTAAAAACAGTGCGGTATGCCAGCGGTGATAAGAGATATGAGTGTCCAGAGGTCGATGGCCAACTGGAATTTTGGCTGAAAGCCGGTTACGATTATGTTCATATGAGGCCTTTTTATCAATTTTGCTTAAACGATATACAGACGAAAGAGGGTAGCCAAAACGCGGAAGGGTTAGGTATAATTAGAGATTTAGGAATTTTGCATTCTAGAAAATGGCCTTGGCAAAAGCCGGAAGATTTTTGCTATCAGCATATCGTTGATATGGCCAGGATCCTTCCGGAAGAGATGAAATTAATTATTTCTACTGGCGATATCTTTACTCGCACCTGGGAGAATATGGGGTTTGTTCATTTTTGTCAATGTTTGTATGAAGATCCGGAATTGATCGCAGAACTCTTTAGGCAACTGGGAGAGGCGGTATTACTCTTAAATGAAAGAACAATAGAGCTTGTCGGCGATAAAATCGGGGCAATCTGGTATACGGACGATCTCGCCTATAATACTGGTCCTCTGGTTAATCCGGAGGTCTACCGGAAGTATCTTTTTCCCTGGGTTAAGAAGATAAGCGCGATGGCTGAAAGTTTAAATGTGCCGTTTTTGTATCATACCGACGGTAAGTTGTGGGAAATATTTCCCGATTTTCTCGCCTTAGGTGTTAAGGCCATCCATCCCCTTGAGCCTAAATCAATGGAGGCGGAAGAAGTAAAGGAACAATGGGGAAAACATTTTTGCCTGATTGGAAATATCGACCTTGATCTGCTTAGTCGCGGGTGTCCGGAAGAAGTTGCGACTTTGGTGAGAAATAGGATAGAAAAGTTAGGTTATGATGGAGGCTATTGTGTGGGGAGCAGCAATACGATTGCTTCCTATGTAAAACCGGAGAATTTTAAGGCTATGGTGGAAACCGTTTTTCACGAGGGACATATTTAAGTTAGCCCATGAGAAGGCATATTGAAGAGAAGGGGTGAGATTATGGGTAACAAAACGGTTCGTTTCTTTTTAACTTGCTGTCTGGTCTTTGTTATCTTACTCAGCATCGCAGGGATGATAAGCGCTGCGGGCAAAAAGCTTACAGTCTGGTCAATCCTAGAGCCGAATGAGAATCTTGAATTCAACAGGATTGCAAAAGAGTATACGCGAAAAACTGGTGTTGAGGTTGAGATTATTGCTCAAAACCAGTTTACGACGAGGGAGAATTTTATGGCGGATGCTCCGGCGGGAAAAGGACCGGATATTATCATGTCCATGCACACGGACACAGGAACATACGCGATCAGTGAGATGATCAGGCCGTTAATGATTACGGATACAATGAAAAAAAGCTATTACGACCTGGCCTTTAACTCCTTTATTTACGGAGGAAAAACCTACGGGATCGGATATTCTGTTGAATCTTATGGGTTGGTTTATAACAAAAAACTGGTGAAGAAAGCCCCTGAAACATGGGAAGAAATGTTTACGATGGCCGAGAAGCTGACGGTCAGGGATAAGAAAAAAAGAATTACCACTTATGGTTTCTTAGTTGACCCTAAAAACTTCTATTTCACCTTCCCGTTTTTTAGCGCTTATGGGGGATATGTCTTCGGTCGGGATGAGCAAGGGAATTTTAATACGGATGATATCGGATTAGCCAATGAAGGTTCAGTCAAGGCTTTAACTAAGATTATGGAGCTGGTGAATAAAGGCCTCATTCCAAGGGATGTTGATGACAATATCATTAATGATCTTTTTGAAAACGGACAATTGGCGATGATGATTTATGGTCCATGGTATTTTAGTAATTATCGAGCCAGTGGCGTGGATTTAGGTTATGAGCCGATTCCAAGGGTTAAGGATGGTAATCCGACACGGCCCTTCGGCACGATTTTGGGCTTTATGTTAAGCAGCTTTTCCAAACAACCTCAGGAAGCGGAAAAATTTCTGGACTATCTGTTACAAGATGAGATTCAACAAAGATTGATCGAGTCGTATGAAGGACAACGAGTTCCTTTAAATAAAAGTGTAAGCCAGAGCGACTTTTTCCAGAAAAATTCCTTTCTCAAGAATACACTAGATGTAAATTACCAGGCCGAACCTTATCCTAATATACCGGAAGGAGCAATTTTGTGGGATGTCATCCCTTTTACTATGGACCTCTTACTTAATGGCGATTTAAGCGTGGAAAAGACTTTAATAGAGTTAGAGATGGTCATGCGGGAGAATATAAAGGCCATGAGAGAGTAAGGCATAATTACGAAGGGTTGGTAGTTTCTCTATCAACCCTCTAGATAGGGGGTAGGCAGCAAATGGAGACTAAAAAGGTAAAAACAACGGCCAAAGCATTACTGGGACTTTCACCTGTCTTATTTATTGTCGGGGCAATCTGTTTATTGCCAATCTTTCATAATGTATATTTGTCTTTAACCAATTTTAGTATCTACAGATATTTTAACTACACTTTTATCGGTCTAAAGAACTATGTTTCTATCTTTGGTAACGAGATGGCGAGGTTCGGTGGTATGTTGGTGTGGACATTTAGCTATTCATTTTTAGCCTTGTTCTTCTCCTTTTTTATTGGTACTTTTTTAGCAATCCTGCTGAACAAAAAGCAGGTTAAGTTAAGAAAAGTATACAGAACCTTTTTAATCATTCCTTGGGCTGTTCCGGCATTTATAACTCTTTTGATGTGGCGTGGTTTATTAAATTATAATTTTGGAGCTATTAATGGCTTTTTGGAGATGCTCAATCTACCCAAAGTACCGTGGTTGTTAGAACCAAATCTGGCGAGATTTTGTGCTGTCTTTGTTACCGTCTGGCTTGGCTTTCCCTTTTTTATGGTCACAGTTTTAGGAATGCTCCAGTCGATTCCTGCAGAATTATATGAAGCGGCGTCGATCGATGGCTCCTCTGAATTTAATAAGTTTAAACGGATCACACTCCCCTTATTATTAAGACCGATGTTACCAGTGATGATTCTCAATTTTATCATGAATTTTAATAACTTCGGAGTATATTTGTTGACTGAAGGCGGACCTGCCATTGGCAGCGCGATGAATCCGGGAGCGACGGATCTGATGATCACTTATATCTTTAGATTGGCTTTTAGTATCAAAAGATACGGGTTAGCTGCGGCTTATGCAGTGATTATCTTTGTGTTTTTGGCTATTTTTTACTTAATAAGTGTTAAGGTCTCGGAGAAGTTTGTTGGGGAGTTATAGAAAGGGTGCGGTGGTAGTAATGAAGGGTAAGGAAAGTCGTTGGCTTGATCTGTTTTTTACTGTTTATATCCTAACAATCATCCTGCCAGTACTTTATGTAGTAACCATTTCTTTTGGCAGTTCATCAGGGATGTATACTTCCTCACTGATTCCGAAGAGTTTTACCTTAAATAATTATATCCGCTTATTTACGGAAACCGATTATCCGAGATGGTTCTTAAATTCCTTTCTTGTTTCCGGTTCTACGGTGCTCATATCGGTTTTGTTGATCAGCTTTAGTGGCTATATTTTTTCTCGGATCGATTTTTATGGGCAAAAAAAACTATTAAACTTTTTTATGTTGCTGCAAATTTTCCCTTTAACAATGTCGATGGTGGCGGTGTATAAAATCATGCAAGCTCTCGGATTAATTAATTCTTTATCCGGATTGGTAATTTTATATATTGGAATGACTACGCCTTTTTCCATTTGGTTAGTGAAAGGGTATATGGATTCCATACCCAGGAGTATAGATGAATCCGCGCGCATTGATGGCGCCGGTAGATTAAGGATTTTCTTTCGCTTTATCTTGCCATTAAGTCGGCCGGTTCTGGTTGTGGTGGCGGTCAACAATTTTATCGCTTCCTATAGTGAATATGTACTGGGTAATGTTCTGATGACTAAACAACAAAATTATACGGTTGCTGTCGGTCTCAGGACCTTTGTTGAGGGCCGTTTTGGGGCGAATTGGCCGGTATTTACTGCCGGAGCGGTCTTAAGTTCAATTCCAGCCTTAATTCTTTTTTACCTTATCCAGGATTGGTTTGTCTCCGGGTTAGTAACCGGCGCTATGGACTAAATTTCAAGTTAGAAGTTTATATTTCATTTGATCAACAATTACTTAATGAGAGGTTGGTTATAGATGCTAAAGGAACTTGGTTTTTATCGATCTGATTATAAAGAGGTATTTACCAGATTTGAACAATTTTATGATGCTGTTGATCAGGGAAGTACCGGCAACTTTATCTTCAGGGCTTTATTAAAGAGTGATACTCAAATCTATAGTAATCTTAAGTTGAACAGATATGATTTTGAACAGAAGATGGATGAGTATACTGAAGATTTAATAAGGGAGATCGATCAGGTTTATCATGTAAGAAGAGATCTCCGGGATGATACGTTACCAACTATCGGACCAATCCTGGGAGCAGGTGATTACAGCGCCTTTGTCGCCGGAGAGATTGTTTTTACGGAAGATACCAGTTGGAGCACGCCAATCTTAGAAGCAGTAGATGACTGGAAAAAGTTGGAGGAGATCGGAAGCGCCAAGTGGTATCATCGGTTGTTAATAATTTCCGAAAAGTTATTACAAGCAGCGACCAAGGGAGGAATTCCATATTTAAGGGGGTTCTTTTCTCCCCTGGATTTAGCCCATGCTTTAAGGGGCGATCAAATTTATATGGATTTTTATGACAATCCGGAAGAAACCCATCAATTATTAAACTATTGTGCTGACGCCACCATAAAACTGGCTGAGGATTTAGGCTCTCTTGTTACCCATTATCTAGGCAGTTCGGAATATGGAACATGGTATATGGATGGGTGCATCAATATGTCTGAGGATATTGCCTGTATGATTTCTCCCCAATTATACAGAGAATTTGCTGCTCCTCATACCCAAAAGGTGATCGATCATTTTGGAAAAGGTTTTTTACATTGTCATTCCAGAGCGCTGTATCTGGTAGAAGAGCTTTGCAGGTTAGAAAGGGTTAAACAAATTTGGATCGCAACCGATCCGAACCAGCTTAAACCAGTAGAGCAACTTAAAGAGTTGATTGCGAAAAGTAACAATGTTTGCCTCTCTATTGATTGTGAGTCGTTTGCGGAAATAAAAAAGAATATTGAGATTGCGAAAGAGGGGAATATCGCTTTTTGCTTACCCGTTGTAACTCATGAAGAAGCTGTTGAGGTAAATGATTTTATCAGAGAACACTCTAATATTTAAGTTAAGATCTCTTGTCAGGAAGGATGAAAAAACAGTGTTAAAAGAGGCCATCTATCACGAAAGTTTTGGAGTAAACGCCTATCCCTTATCTGCTGATACTATAAATTTACGGCTGCGGACGGCAAAAAATGATATTCAGGAGTGTTATGTGTATTATATTGAAAAATATGACTTTACACCCAATTTGTTATGGAAAAAGATGTCATATTTTGTTCATGACGACTATTTTGCTTATTTTACAGTGGCGATCACGTTAACGAGTAAAAGGTTTAAATATTTCTTTAAATTAATTGATCACAATGGCGAGGAATTATTTTATGTGGCGGACCGTTTCGACCACAATTTTCCAGAAAATACCTTGTATGGGGGATATTTTCAATTTCCCTATATCAATGATGATGACTTACCCGAGTACCCTACCTGGGCCAAACAAGCGATTTTTTATCAGATCTTTCCGGATCGGTTTTACCGTGGGGGAGAAAAAACCAGCGATAAAAGACTACAAAGCTGGGGCACAAAACCTAAGCGGAATAGTTTCTTTGGAGGCAACATTAGAGGTATAATTGAAAAACTCGATTACTTAAAAGAGCTTGGGGTTAATGTATTATACATAACTCCTTTATGGTTATCCGATTCAAACCATAAGTATAATATTATTGACTATTATACGATTGACCCCGACTTCGGTACGAAAGAGGAGCTAAAAGAGCTGGTGACTAAAGCTCATCAAGAAGGAATTAAGATTGTGCTTGATGCGGTTTTTAATCATTGCAGCAATAAGCATCCCTTCTTTCTTGATGTGGTAGCAAAAGGAGAAGACTCGCCCTATTTTAAGTGGTTTTATATTAATGGCGGTTCCATTGAAACTGATCCTGTTCCCAACTATGAGACCTTCGGTGTTAATATCAGTAATATGCCGCGCTTAAACTCTTCTCATCCCGAGGTCAAGGAGTATTTGCTCGGTGTTGCCGAGTACTGGCTCAGGGAGCTTGATATTGACGGTTGGCGCTTGGATGTTTCCGATGAGGTCGCTCATAGTTTTTGGAAGGAATTTAGAAATAGGTTAAAAGCGATCAAGAAAGATGTATTTATCATTGGCGAAGTTTGGCATCAGGCAACCCCCTGGTTGATGGGGGATGAATTTGATTCAGTCATGAATTACCCCTTCAGAAAGGCGGTACTGGATTTTTTTGTCACCCGAAGTGCGGATCGCGAGGATTTTATTAATAGTTTAAATAAGAATTTTATAAATTATAAGGATGAAACCCCGTATTATTTGCTTAATTTGTTAGGAAGCCATGATACCGCCAGGTTTTTAACGCTTTGTAATGATGATTTTACCAAGATGAGATTAGCGATGATTTTTATGATGACGTTTGTCGGAATACCAATGATTTACTATGGTGATGAAATTGGGATCGATGGGTCTGAAGATCCGGACTGCCGTAAAACAATGATTTGGGATGAGAAGATCCCGGAACCGGCGGCTCTTGAGTTATTTACCAAGCTGATCAAGATCAGAAAGGCTAATGCGGTTTTGGTAGAGGGTAGATTTAAGCCTATAAGGCTGACTGAGAATAAAAAAGTACTCTCTTATCTGAGAGATGACGGCCAGAAGAGAGCAGTTATTATTATTAATAACAGTGATTCTGCGGTTAGTGTTGAATTAAGAAAAGAGTTATTCAATCACTCGCCAATCACGGACTGTTTACATGAAAAAGAGTATAATTTTAACGAAGAGCAGAGTTTAAAACTTAATGTGGATAAAAGGGATGCGGTTATTTTAAGCTCGCAATAGATTGAGCCTGAGACAAACTCCAAGAAGATATGGAGATCTTAATTTAAGAGTTTAAGGAATTACATAATTCTCTTAGTTACGAATCTCTGGCGTATTTTGGAAGATGCTCAAATTAGATCTGCGGTACTTACCCGGCAGCATGCCGGTATTTTTTTTGAAGATCTTTGTGAAATAGCTCTGGTCTTCAAACCCGACCAGCGCGCCGATTTCGGAAAGGGGGATAGCCGTAGTCTTAAGGAGGAGCTTACTTTGGTCGATACGATAGCGGTTTAAGTAACTGGTAAAACTACAGTTCATCCCTTCTTTAAAGACTTTACTAAAGTAGGAGGGACTTAGATTCACGAGAGTAGCCACTTCTTCAAGGGTAATTTTTCCCTGGTAATTACTTTGTATATACCGTAGAGCTTTGTGGATCAGATCGGCGTGTTTGGCTTCTTTTAGGTCAAAGACGAGATCGGTGAAGCGAAACATGATTTTAGAGAGCCAAAAGGTTAATTCTTCAATGGTTTTAAAGTTATCAAGGAGATTAATATATTTATAGTTAAGACCGAAGATCTCTTCCACATCAGCGCCACCGTTGATGGCGGCTCGGGAAAGAAGAACCAAGAGTTCTAGTGTTCGTAGTTTAATTACGCTAAAATCCTGGCCGCTGGCAAAGAAGACATAGCCCAGGATCTCATTTAATAAACGTTGGGCCTCAGCTTTCTGCCCTTTACTGATATATTGGATTAATTCCTGTTCTTTTTTCAAGGGATAGGAGGTTACTTGCATAGGTTGATCTTTGTTTTCTTTAATATATTGAATATATTCGGAGATACGGGACTGCTGCTGCAGAAGAATTTTCTTCTGTTCCAAACTGACTTCTTGTTCTTTAGAGAGAGAAATGGCAATGCTTTTAAGTAGTTCAGCCAAGCTGCTAGCTTTTTGAGTTTCAATATATGGAAGGGAGTGGATGTGCTCTTTAATTATGGCTTGTTTATGATCGACAATTTTATGTTTGAGCAATACTTCTTCTGTTAGGTATTCATCTGCCGCGATTAGCAAGGCAGGACCACCGATTAAGGTAAATTCTTTCATTCCGTCGATCATGATGGGGGAAGCCCAAAAAAGAAGGGAGAGGGGACAAAAATATATATATGAACCTCCAAAACGCTCGGCTTGGTAACCACCATAAAGATGGGAATAGCGGCAATGGTCGGGATAATGTTTTTTTTCATCGGCAAGAAAAGAGCATAATTGGCATTGATTATGTAAAGCATGTTCGTAAAAGATCTCCATACCTTTATTATCAATTACAAAACAGTTACTTCCAGTGGCTAGGGAGTAGTCTTTAATGATCTTAATAATCTTTTTTTCGATTCTGTCACTGTTAAAATAGGGCATCTTACTTTCCTCCTGGAATAAAATAGCTATTATTAGATTCGCGACCTTGTTACTTTTTTCCTGTTAGTAAGTAAAGAGTTATAAGGGATGAGAGTATTAATCGCCGCAGGAATAAGTTTCTTTTTAAAAAATCCTACAGTAGGTTGACACGATCTTAAGGAGATCAGCTCTTGACAAAAATGAAAACTAACATGTATTATAGAAAGAAAGTATAATAAAGACATTGAACGGAAGGAGTAACCCTGAAGTTCCGATCAGAAAAGGGGTTCTTAGGCTGGAAAACCCCGCGGATAATTCAAGGTGAAAGTCGTCCGGGAGTTCTTCGTTTGAAGATATACGGCTGGCTCCTTGAGAGAACCAGTTTGTATGGGAGGAGACTGAAGCGGATTAGCCCGTTATCGCTATTTGAGCCTCTGCGAATATGCGGGGAAATTAAGGTGGTACCGCGAAAACTAACCTTTCGTCCTTAAGTGATGAGAGGTTTTTTATTTTTACAGGTTTTTACTAATAAATGAGGGAATTGACTAATTTCCGAAAACACCCCTTAAGTAAAACATAAGGTGATTAAAAAATAGATTAGACAATTCCCAGTGGGTATAGCAATATTAGTCTGAATTCGTGACATCTATTGATAACAGGGAAAATCGCGAAAGCTTGCGAAAGCGTTTCCCCTGGTATAGAGCGATTAGTCACGAAATCAGATATGTGGTTAAATTCAAGTATGTAATTTCTTAATAGCTTAATAGATGGGAGGATTTAAAATGAATCAGCAATTACCTAAGGTCTATGATCCACAGACGGTGGAGGAAAAATGGTATCGTTTCTGGGTTGAAAAAAACTATTTTCATGCTGAGGTGGAAAGAGAAAAAAAACCATTTGCGATTGTGATCCCTCCACCGAATGTCACCGGTAAACTTCATCTGGGGCACGCCTTAAATAATACCCTCCAAGATATCCTCGTTCGTTACCATCGGATGAAGGGTGATAATACCATGTGGATTCCCGGAACCGACCACGCGGGGATTGCTACTCAGGTAAAGGTAGAAGAAGAACTTGCTAAAGAGGGGAAATCCCGGTATGAGTTAGGGCGGGAACAATTTTTAGAACGGGTTTGGGCTTGGAAGAAGGATTATGGCGGGACGATTGTTCGACAATTAAAAAAGATTGGTTCCTCTTGTGATTGGGAGCGGGAGCGCTTTACGATGGATGAAGGGTGTTCCCGGGCAGTGCGGGAAGTTTTTATTCGCCTTTATAAAAAAGGTTTGATTTATCGTGGTAGTTACTTGGTCAATTGGTGTCCTAAATGTGCCACTACGATCTCGGATATTGAGGTAGAACATGAGGAAAAAGAAGGGCGTCTTTGGCATTTGAGGTATCCTCTGGTAGAAGGGGACGGCTATATTCAAGTAGCTACCACCCGTCCGGAAACCATGTTGGGCGATACAGCAGTTGCGGTTCATCCGGAAGATGAACGGTACCAAAAGTTAGTGGGAAAGAAAGTAATTTTACCCATCATGAAGAGGGAGATCCCGATTGTGGCTGACGCCATGGTCGATCGGGAGTTTGGCACCGGGGCGGTTAAAGTAACTCCGGCTCATGATATCAACGACTTCGAAGTTGGTTTAAGACATAACCTGCCCCAGATCACGGTCGTTGGTTTTGATGCCAAGATGACCGCTGAAGCCGGTAAATATGCGGGACTGGATCGTTATGAATGTCGAAAGCAAATTTTAGTGGAATTGAAAGAAAAGGGCTACCTAGTAGGGGAAGAAGTTCATAACCATGCGGTGGGCGCGTGTTATCGTTGTGATACGGTTATTGAACCTCTGATCTCTAAACAATGGTTTGTGAAGATGAAACCGCTGGCTGCGCCGGCGATCAAGGCGGTACAGGATGGGGAGATCCGCTTTGTGCCGGAACGTTTTACTAAAATCTATTTGAATTGGATGGAAAATATTCGAGATTGGTGTATATCCAGGCAGTTATGGTGGGGTCATCGCATTCCTGTTTGGTATTGCCAAGACTGCCAAGCCGAATTTACCGCTCATCAGGAGCCGACCGTTTGTCCACAGTGCGGCAGTGAGAAGATAGAACAAGATCCAGATGTCCTTGATACGTGGTTCTCTTCTGCCTTATGGCCTTTTTCGACAATGGGCTGGCCAGAAAATACCGAGGAATTAAAGCATTTTTACCCCACAGCTGTCCTCGTGACGGCTAGAGATATTATCTTTTTCTGGGTAGCGAGGATGATCTTTATGGGGTTAGAATTTATGGGGGAAAAACCTTTTCACGAAGTTCTGATCCACGGATTAGTCCTGGATAAGGATGGGAAAAAAATGAGTAAATCCCGACCGGAGACTAATATTGATCCCCTAGATGTCATTGATAAATACGGCACAGATACTTTGCGCTTTACCCTGGCGACTGGAACCGCTCTTGGTCAGGATCAGCGTTTTCAACTGGAGAAGATTGATGGAATTCGCAATTTTTCTAATAAAATATGGAATGCGGCGCGTTTTATTTTAATGAATTTAGAGGATTATCCGGTTGAGCAAGGAGAGATTAAGCTTGATCCCGCTACTCTTTCTCTAGCCGACCGTTATATTATCTCGCGTTTACAACGAGTGATAGCGGAAGCCAGTATGATGCTTGACCGTTATGACCTGGGCGGCTTGGCTAATTTGCTCTACGATTTTATTTGGAACGAGTTTTGTGACTGGTATATTGAGATGGCAAAACCTCTCCTCAAAACCGAGGGTAAAAAGCGCTATACCACTCAACAGGTGTTGGTGAAAGTCTTCCGTCAAATTATGGTTCTCCTCCATCCCTATATGCCTTTTATTACAGAAGAAATCTGGCAGGCTCTTCCCCACCAAGGACAGACGGTGATGCTTGCTCCCTGGCCGGTAGCGGATGATCAGCTATTGGATCCCTCAGCTGAAAAGGAGATGGAACTAATTATGAATATCACCCGCGCGATCAGAAACATTAGGGCGGATGCCGGAGTGGATCCGGGAAGGAAAGTGGAAGCGATTTTCTTGGCTGAAGAAGATAAACAAAAGATTCTTACAGAAAACCGCTTATACCTTGAAACCCTAGTTGGGCTTAACAAAATTGAGATCCAGTCTGACAAAGCGGTTAAGCCTGGCAAAGCAATGACTGCGGTGGTGGAAGGGGTAGAAATATATCTGCCGTTAGCAGGAATGGTTGACCTTGAGTTAGAGGCTAAACGTCTACAAAAGGAGCTTTCTACTTTAGAAGGGGAAAGAAAACGGTTAGCCGCTAAACTTGCTAATGAGCAGTTTGTAACGAAGGCGCCCCCAATTGTAGTGGAAAAAGAACGGCAGAAATTGGCTGATATAGAGATTGATTATGAGAAAGTAAAGAGTAGGCTGGTAGAGTTATCCTAAAAAACTATTATGAGATTAATTATTTACGTGCTGAGGCGCAAAAAGAATCAGCTGCCTTTTTGTCTTTTTACTTTGACAGAAAGTTTAAGTCCGAAGCTTAAGTTTTTTAGACAAGGTGTCGATTAACATTATGAATTGGAGAGAAACGATCCCGAGTATAAAATCGAAAATCCGGTGGTTCGCTGTATGACTAAGGAGTGAAGAAGCATGTCCGGTTTTGAAGACCAATCATTGGTCGATGATGAACTAGTTTCAGTATACACCGATGAGACCTTAGAACAGCTACTTAGATTAGCTGTTATCTTACGAAAGTTATTGGCGGACCAAGACGAACAAGATAATTATCGTGAGGAAATGTATAGGATTGCTCATACCATTAAGGGCTCATCAGAGATTGTTGGTATCGACTCGATCAGTCAAATTATGTTTGAGGCGGAAAAACTTTTTGCTTCTGTTGATCAAGGAATAACTCGCTTAAAGCCGCTAGCTATTTCTACCCTATTGGATTTAACCTTAGAACTTTCTACTTATCTAGAGGACACTTTTCCGGCCGAGTTGGTCAGTGGAAAAAACTGGGTGGAGCGAGTTAGAAAGTTAGTAACTGATTCCACTCAGCTAGGATTAGTACAAGAGAAACTTACAGAATCAATCGTTAAAACCCAGAGAGAGTTGATGTCGGAAGAGAACTTGATGGGAAAATGGGTTAAACCAGGCCCGGTGCAACCCTTTTTGGAAAATTTAGGCAAACTTACGGTGGTAAAAGATGAATTACTTGCTCTGTATCGTCGTGGGGGAAATACCCTTACTGACTGGGAACAAGTAGGATGTTACCTGGAGACATTGGAAGAGTTAACTTCGGGTTTAAGGGAGAAAGCTCTGCAGCTTCACCTAATTCCAGTCGAAGGGTTATTTTTGAGAGTAAGTCAAACTTGTAGCCAGGATATTGAAGTGAAGTTTATCGGAGCCGAATTAGAGATTAATAGGGAAATGGCGGGTAAACTTGTTCAGCCTTTAACGGCTTTAATCCGTATTCTTTTATCAGAACAGGCAAATAGATCCGGAAGCCATGGCGAGCAGAAGCGCTTGGTATTTAAAGCCGAAAGAACGGAGGGCGTTTTATCGATTACGGTTACAGTGGAAAATGCTCCGCAAGCTTATCCTCGATCAGGGCCTAATGACTCTTTCATGGCGCTGGCAAGTTTTAAGGAGATAGAAGAAGCGATCAAGAAACTTCAGGGTTGGCTTTGTTTTGATGGAACTGAGGGCGGTCTGGTAAAACTTAATATTCCTGTTTTTCCTCAGGAGATTAGGGGTCTTATTTTTAAGGCCGGCGAACAGCTTTACGCTCTTCCCGCGCGAAATTTCAATCATAATCTGACCATTAATAAACGGGAAATTCAAAAAAGCGGGAGTATGCTTTTCCTCCTACGTTATCCGGAGGTCATTCCGCTTATAGATATGGAAGGAGATTACTCCTCTTCTGAAGAATTACTAGTTATTATTGTTGCGTGTGGCCGTGCCAAATATGGTCTGCTCGTCAAAGAGTTAATGGGTTACGAAGAGATCATAATCTTGCGACAGGAAAAACCAAGAGACGAAACAAGATTAGTATCGGGAACGGCTTTACGCAGGGATGGAACTGTTCTTATCCTTCCCGCTGTTTATGAAATTGCGCAGCAAATTAATATGCTATAGCCTTCCCTTCTTCTGCCGGAAAGATGGGAACTAATATTAGGTGGTAACGTTATAAATTAAATTGACACTTAAATGCGACCGTCGTCGTAAAACAGCATATTTTAGGAGGTCAGCTTCGTGGAATTTAACAAATCTGAGATCAGGGAATGGATTGAATCAATTGCTGGCTCGGTTCTTACGGCTATGTTCATTATGGTATTTTTGTTTCAAACATATAAAGTGGAAGGAAAATCGATGGAACCAAACCTTCACGAAGGACAGAGATTAATCGTGGATAAAATTACTTACCGTTTTCGCCCGCCGGAACCTGGGGAAATTGTGGTGATAAAACCCAAAGATCCCACGAAAAAGTTTGTAAAAAGGGTAATTGCGTTCGAAGGTCAAAATATTAGCATCACTAAAAGTAAGCTACGGATTAACGGTTTAACAGTCAATGAACCGTATATAAAAGAAGAGATGAATGAAGATTATGAGTGGACTGTTATCCCGGAAGAAAGTGTTTTTGTGATGGGGGATAATAGAAACCGCAGTATGGATAGTAGAGACTCTCGTAATGTGGGGTTTGTCCCCTTAAAAAATGTGGTTGGTCGGGCAGTAGTGATCTACTGGCCGCCGCAAGAGGCAAAAATAGTAAAAAAGCCGGAGCTAAAAGGAGAGTTTGACTATGACAATGTGGATTTTAATCATTAAGTTTTTAAAGAATGCGAAAAAAGCCTATCCATAAAAGGAGGCTTTTTTTATCTGAGGGAATTCCCATAATTGCCTTTTAATTGAATTTGGTAATTCCCTAATCCAGTTGTACTAATTCTATACTAATTACGAGGATCAGTTGTTATCTTCTCCCTATGATGTAAACCAATAATATCACAAATAGGCATAGTGAAAAGAATTCCAGTCCCGGGATCATCTAATTTCCCAGCTTTCACTATAGCATTTACGATCGGCTCCATTTTGCTTTTTTCCGTAAGAAGAAAAATAATCTCTTTAGAAGAGTCAACATGTAAGTTAAAAAATTTTTTAAATTCGTTTTCCCCGGTTCCGCGCCCATAGAAAATGGTAGCTCCATGCGCTCCTGCTTTTTTTGCTTGCTCAACGATCTGATCTGCCTTTCCTCTCTCTATAACAACGAAGATCGCAATAGCCTCCATAGAAAGAAACACCCCTTTCATCTTTGAAGAAATTATGATTGCCTTAATATACATACATATAACCACAGGTTAAATCTGGAATAAAATTAGTAATTTTTAGATTTTACGACTTAATGGTGCTTACATGCCAATTAGTAAACCTAAAATCAAAACGGTAATCGCGGACCCTAAGGAAGTGAGTCCTACTAAACCAAAGCCGTTTAGTAAGGGATCGCTAGCAGCAATTACTTTAGATAGTCCAATTGCTACAGCCATGTTGATCGGGATATTAACTGGCCCTGTAGTGGCGCTAGCTGAATCAAAGGCTATTCCGACGATCGCCTTGGGAGCAAAATAAGCTAAAATTATTGTAATGATTAGTAAGGGGATAATGACCGTAGTTGAAGGTATTTGATAAAGGATTTTGAAAATACCTAAAGCCATTCCCAGACCAAAACCAATGGCAACCGCTTGAATTAATAATTTTTTAGGGAGTACACCAATAGAGATCTCTTCAACTTCCATAGCCAGGGCTTGGAGCGCCGGTTCGGCAAGGGTCGAGAGGTAACCAATCAAAAAACCGATGACAATTATTAAAAACTTATTATCTATTACTACCAAATTGGAGCCAACTGATTCACCGAGCGGGATGAGACATAGCGAGATTCCTTTTAAAAAGAGGAAAAGTCCAACCAGGCTAAGAAAATAACCACCGAGGAGAGAAGAGGGTTTTTCAACAGGGCTTTTTAATACAATTAATTGGAAGAAGAGTAAACCGAAGACGATCGGGCCAAGACTTTTTAATGTGCCCAACAAATCCTTAAACAAAAAAACTCCTCCTTAATAATAAGCTAAAGATAACCTTGTCTTTACAACTCTCTACCGTAATTCGAATCGTGTGTTATATTTTCTCAAAATTGCGGAATAATTTCTCCATTCTACGAAGGGGTTCACGGCGTAGAGCCCCTTCTTTATTGATGCAGACTTGCTTAGTTTCACCAGTGACCAGGAGGAGACCATCAGTCTCGCGGGTAATTTTATAAGAAAACTCTATATAGGGAGGGCGAATATCTTTAATTATGGTCTCCACTGTTACTAAATCATCATATTTAGCAGGAGAATGATAACGACAAGAAGTTTCGATTAGGGGAAAAAAATAACCATCTTCTTCACATTGCCGATAGGAGAAGCCGATCTGTCTTAAGAATTCAGTTCGACCTAATTCCATCCAAGGCAGATAACGAGAGTGGTGAACAACACCCATGGCATCGGTTTCTGCATAGCGAACCCGGAAAGTGACTTGATTGGGCAAAAAGGCTGAGGTCTTAGTTGGCGGCGTAGAATTGGTTGCTTTTTTCACTTTTCTTCCTCCAGAAAGCTATAGATTAGGCTTGATAACCAGTTCTTCTCTGTGCTTTTGTTTATTATAGTATATAAGTAAAAAGGATACAACTAATTATCAAAGACCGAGTGGGGTGGACACGGATCGGGCTGAAAAACTTTTTATCGAGCAACAGATCGAAAAAAACAAAGGCTCACAAGGCTCTTAATGACTAAACAGGTCTTTATCTTATTATCCAAATCATTTTTTTCCCACTACCAGCTCTACTATTTGTTCAATCGCAGAAATAATCATTAATTCCACTTGTCCGCGAGGCTTTTTAGCTGCTTGGAGGAGCGCTTTTTGTCGTTTAGAGTATTCACCCACATCTATCTGCTTTCTTTCGTCTTGATTTTCTAGGAAGCTTAACGCCTCGAGACCGATCATGGCTACTGTTGACAGGTCAGCGGACAGGCTGTGAATCCCTTGGAGGATGGGGGAGTGTTGAATGATTAGTTCAAGAGCAGCATGGTTATCTCGCCATAAAATAAGCCGTTTTTCCAGTTCAGCCTGGAGTTGATGAGCATCTTTTTCTTGAATGCTCTCGCTCCGGAATTGATTAACCAATTTTCGAAACTCTCGGGCTACTTTGGCATCCGGTCTAGCGGCATCGACGACGCGGGTCAGGGGTGAAAAAGTGGTATAGAAACGCTGTACCGTGCGTTCATAGTTTTTTACGGGCTCACACACGTCCACTAAATTCTTTAAAGGGGCGATCTCTTCTCCGGCAGTTAATCTTCTGAGCATCATCGGGTAGTTCTTCTCATGGGTTAAACCTAATTCTTCAAGATGGAGACTACTCCGCTCTAACCGTTGATACAGATCATCTAAAGCGCAAAGGGTTACCGGAGACCATAGTCTTTCCGCGATGGCGGCAGTTCTTGGCCAGATTCTGGAGTCAATGGTCTCGGGTGAAACAAACTCGCTCCACATGGTCGCTTCGCCTCCAAGGATATTTTTACTTTCCTCTAATGTTAGCCCGCTGTCCAGAGGTAGGGGATCATTAAGATAATGGAGAGCAGTTGGTTGAATCAGATCAAGGTAATAACCATGCGAGAGAATGCTTTTATAACCAAGTTTAGCGGCCTGGATCATACTTTCTCTGCCACGCCAAGATTGAATGACAATCTTTGGAGGCAGATCAGGGGAGAGGATTTCATCCCATCCGATCATTTTTTTCTTATATTTACTTAAAATCGCGAACAGTCTTTGGTTAAAATAACCTTGTAGTTCATGGGTATCTGGGATCTTTTTGGCGGTCATGAATGCTCTAATCTCTTTATTTGCTAGCCATTGTTTACCGCTATTCTCATCTCCTCCGATATGAACATATTCATCTGAGAAAAGATCCGTCATTTCATGAAAAAGAGCATCCAAAAAAGCATAAGTCTCTTCTCGTACCGGGTTAATCGTTGCCTCATGGACTCCAAAACTAGTCTCGATCTGATAGGGCCCAGGAGCGCTGGCTAATTCGGGATGCCCAACCAGCCAGCTACTGGTATGACCTGGCAGGTCGAATTCGGGTATGACCCTAATTCCACGGTCATCCGCATAAGCAATAACCTCTTTTATTTGCTTTTGCGTATAGTACATTCCATGGGAACCGTATTGGTGTAAACGTGGAAAGACTGTGCTTTCCACTCTAAAGCCTTGATCATCGGTGAGATGCCAATGAAAAACATTTAATTTGACGGCGGCCATGCCATCAAGATTACGTTTAATCACCTCAAGAGGTTGGAAATGCCGGGCGCAATCAATCATCAAACCTCTCCAGGGAAACCGAGGGTAATCTCTGATTTGTACTGCGGGGAGATAATACCCGTCTTGATCTGGGGTTACTAATTGGAGTATTGTTTCCAAACCTCTTAAAACCCCTAGATCAGTGAGGGCTATTAATACGGCTTGATGGTCATTAACTTCGATCGTATACGATTCATCCTCATTTAAGATTAGTTCCCCATGGCGTTGGCAGTTTATAGCCAAAGAGATCTCCTCGATTTTAGGCTCGGTTACGAGTTTGTTGTTATTTAAAAACAATCCGGTCTTCTCAGCAAGTCGATTTAAGAACCGGGAAGCGCTTGAGATTATTCTTCTTCCCTGAAAACCTTCTATTCCGACGGTAAAGGCGGGGGTAATCCGTAGGCCCCCAGGTTTTGGAATAACGGTAACAGGTTTGGGCAGCAAATAGTCTAATCCTTTCAATGAGTCACGCTCCTTAAATGATTAATAGTTCGGTTTAATTTTTGATTTGTGGAAGTTCAGCCACTTTATGCTTTATGACTTAACCATTATAATAAGGAATATATGATTTATTTGAAGATTCAGCAAGGGAAGAAAGGTAATAAGCAAAAATAAGCCAAAGTTAAAATAACTTCGGCTTAAACATGGTCAAGTTAGCCCATGGTCACCACGATTTCATGACTGGTACCCTCGGGTTGTGGTGGAATTAAGTCCGGGATGGGCTGTCCGTTTAGAGTGATCGTTTGTACTCCTGTTTGTACTCCGTTAGGGTTTTTTACGTATACATGATATGTTGCGCCTCGCCATTGCCTAGCGACTTGGAACTCCTTCCAGTCTGATGGGATACAAGGATCAATGATTAATCCTTCAAAAGTTAAACGAATACCTAGAATCCAACGAGTAGCTGCTGTATAAGCCCAACCTGCGCTCCCGGTTAACCAGGGGTGGCGAGCACGCCCAAAGGCGCTATGATCGCGGCCGATGATGAATTGACAGTAGGAGTACGGTTCTGCTTCGCGGATCTCAATTTGTTCATTTTGATTGTATGGTAGCAAAGCATCATAGAATTTCATTGCCCGGTTGCCGCGACCTAAGCGACATTCAGCAATGATCGCCCAGGGATTGGGGTGACTGAAGATGGCGCCATTTTCCTTAATTCCCGGGTAAACGCGGGTTACAAAACCAATATCATCATTAGGTTTGGAATAAGCCGGCCAGAGCAAGTGGAGACCCCAATCTGAATAAAGGTACTGGTGGACAGAATCCATACAGGTTCGGCCTCGTTCTTCGGCTGCGGCTCCTGAAAGGACAGCGAGGGCGTTGGATTCGAGATGGATTTTACCTTCTTCATTAGCGTGCGTTCCGATTTTGTCACCGCGGGCTGTAATCCCCCTGATGTACCACTGACCATCCCACAAGTTTTCTTCACAAACCTGACGAACCTTTTCAGCAAGAACTGAATACTTTCGATAATCTTCGTCCCTTCCTAAGAAGCGAGCGGCTTCAAGAAAAGCCTGTAACGTCCAGTAATGGAGGAAAGAGACCATGGCACTTTCCCCGCCGCCCAGGTTGAGACAGTCATTCCAATCGGCGCGGAGACCTTTGCAGATTCCGGTTGGTCCCACCTGATTCGCTGAAAAATCTAAGGCTCGTTTTAAATGTTCATAAACCGTAGCTTCTCCTCCGTCAGCAAAAGGAACGACTTGAGCAAAAAACTCTCGGTCTCCGGTTTCTTTCACATATTCACAGACCGAAGGGATCAGCCAGAGATGGTCATCGGAACAAGTATCATTGAGACCATGGATCAGACTGCTCGGATCAGGCTCAGGAACGACGGTTGGCGATTTAAATTTAGGGGCTGGTGGTCGTGAGGAATCAAAGAGCTCTGGTTCGAAGAGGTGCAATCCGTATCCCATCTTGACCTGAGCACGCAAAAGTTCCAGAATGCGTTGGCGAACTTTTCCTGGATTAGTACAAGGAACGCTCATAATATCTTGGGCGGTATCACGATATCCAAGTCCGGTGCGCCCGCCGACTTCAATGAAGGAGGCGAACCGGGACCAGACAACGCAGGTTTCAGCCTGATAAGGGTTCCAAGTATTGATCATCGTGTCTAACCCCTGATGAGGGGTTTTACATTGAAAATTGGCTAATTTCTTGCGCCAATATTCTTTTATTTCAATAAAGACACGATCTACATTAGCAAGGTTTGAGTATTTATCTCTAATGATTTGAGCGGTTTCTCTATTCCCCACACCTAACAGATAGATTAATCGTCTTTCTTCACCAGGCGCCAAGGTAATTTTCTTATGCAGCGCGCCGCAATGGTTCCCTCCTAATTCACTACTGTTGGCGCAAACCCCTTTTTCCACTGCAAACGGGTTGGTCTCTGTGCGATAGGGACCAAGAAAACGATCACGGGTTGAATCATAGCTATCAGGTTCAAAGTTGGAAGTAAAATAGTGAAAAGTCCAGGGTTCATAAAAGAAATCATATTCGATAATGCCATCTTGATAACTGGAACCACTGGCATAAAGACTCATTTGAAAGTTTTGATTGTCGATCTCAATATGATGAAAAGAGAATTCTACATAGGAGAAGAGACTCAACCGGCGAGTTCTATTAGTATTGTTTTTAATCTTAACATCCCAAATTTCAACGGCGTCATCAATGGGAATAAAGAGCAACTGTTCTCCGGTAATTCCTTGGTATTGACAAGAGAACTTAGAATAGGAAAGACCATGTCGGCATTGATAAGTAGCTTTCTTCAGATCTAACCCTACCGGTTGCCACGAAATAGACCAATATTCTCCTGACTCCTCATCCCGGAGGTATACATAATGACCGGGACGATCAAGAGGAATAGCGTTAGGCCGAAAACGAGTGATACGATGATGTTGCGCTTGTTGATAGAAAGAATAACCGCCCGCATTATGTGATATAACCGTACAAAGATCTTTTACTCCTAAATAATTGGTCCAGGAAACAGGAACATCCGGGCGTTCGATGACATACTCACGGTTTACATCGTCAAAATATCCATATTTCATTATTATCTTCTCCTTTACGTCTTAAAGATTTAAGAATGCTTTCATTTTGTCACAAAGGGCGGTAGCCAAAGCTTCATTGCTCATTTCCGCATAGATCCGTAGCAGGGGTTCAGTTCCGGAAAATCTAATACTAATCCAACCGTCGTTTTCAAAGTAGACCTTGACACCGTCTTGATAATTAACATGATGAATGTCATAGCCAAAATCGGGTAGTTCTTTATTCTCAAAAATCTTCTTAACCAGGCGACTTCGGTCTTCTAAAGTGAAATGGAGGTTTTTTTCCACCATATAGTAATACCCAAATCTTTGGTTGATCTCTGCCAACAGCTCGGATAAATTTTTTCCGGTAACGCTTAGGAGTTCAATTAAGAGGCTGGCAGCGAAAATGCCATCTTTCCCTAAAATATGTCCACGGATTGTTAATCCACCGCTGCTTTCGCCACCAATGAGCGCATTTGTCGCTTCCATTTTGGAACTAATATGTTTAAACCCGACAGGCACCTCATAACATTCTTCACCAAAACCGTAAGCAATTTTGTCTAAAAGGTGAGTAGTAGAAACATTTCGCACTATCCCGCCTTTCCAACCTTTGTATTTTAATAAATAGTAGTATAGTAAGGCGAGGATATCATTAGGGTGAATGAAATTTCCCTGTTCATCAATAATTCCCAAGCGGTCAGCATCGCCATCGGTGCCAATACCGATCTCATATCCTTTTTCAACTACCGTATCTCTCAGACGGTGCAGCGTATGGGTGGTAGGGGAGGGAAGCCTTCCCCCAAAAAGAGTGTCGTGGCGATCATGAATAACATGTAATTCGCAACGGGCGGTTAGGAGGATAGTTTGCAAGCAGGTTTTCGAGACGCCATACATGGGATCTAGAACCACCCGTAACTTTCTTTTTCGAATGGCGTCGATGTTAATCATCCCTAAAATGGTATCGATATAATCATCAAAGGGGTCGATATGCTTAATCAGGTTCTCGTTTTTACCCTGTTCAAAATCGAGCGAACAGATATCGGCGGGAGAAATATTTTCAAGATGAGCTTCAAGTAAGTCTGTTACTAACTCAGTCGCATCTCTTCCGCCTGCGGTAAAAACCTTAACCCCGTTGTAATCAGCTGAATTATGGCTGGCAGTTACCGTTGCCCCCAAAAAAGTTTTCATCTTCTTTACGGTGAACATGACGAGAGGGGTTGGCGCTACTTGCGCGATAAAATATACATTGATTTTGTTGCCGGCTAATACTTCGGCCATCCACTTAGCGGCTTTATCGGATAAAAACCGCCGATCATATCCAATAACAAAGTTAAATTCCAAATTATCATCTTTAGATTTTTCTGCTTTCATTAGATTAGCAATCGCTTGTGCCAGAAGACGAACGTTCTCCTTGGTGAACTCTTCACCAATTAACGCCCGCCAACCTCCGGTGCCAAATTTGATCATTTTTCATTCTCCCTCTGTGTATTTTTAAAGTAAGATTTGATAATTTAGTCTTTGAGGAAATTACCATAATTACCATGCAATTCCTTAACTTTAATAAAAGGAAGCAAATTAGGTTAAACTGAGCGGAACTTTGATATTGTATCTTAATCAGATCGGTGGTGTAAACCACTTATGGGTAACTAAGCCAACCGCGCCTAAAAGATCAGAATCCTCCCCCAATGTCGAGCTGATTACGGAGAAGGATTTCTTTAAACCACAGCGCTCTAAAATTGCCCGAAAATCCGTCTGTAATCTTTCGATTAATAGCTCTTTAAAACTAGCCCATACTCCGCTGATTACTACCATATCTAAATCAAGTATTCCTCCGCTAAAGGAAACAGCAATGGAGAGAGCATCGACCGATTCTTCTAACAGCAGCGTTGCAACCGGATCTCCAGCGCATGCTCGGGCATAAAGATCGAAGCAATCACTAACTTTTTTACCGGTTTCCGCTTGGTAACGCTTGATTACATCCGGAAGATAGAGATAAGTTTCTAGACAGCCTTTCTGGCCACAACGACATTGATACCCATTTTTTTTCAAAGGGATATGTCCAATTTCACCGGCCATTCCTTGAGGACCAGTCAACAATTTCCGATTATAAATGATTCCAGCTCCAACACCGGTACTTGTTTTGAGATATAGAAAGTTTGAGACGTCTTTGGCCGCCCCAAACCATAACTCGGCTAAAGCAGCAGCATTAGCATCATTCTCAACCACAACTGGAAAATCCAATTCATGTTCGAGAATTTCAGCGATCTTGATCTCACGCCAACCCAGGTTAACAGATTGCAACAGAATTCCTTGCTCACTTTCGACTATTCCCGAAATAGCGACACCAATCCCTAGAATATGCTCTTTTTTTACCATACTATTGGTTAGGAGGTCTTCAAACTCCTGAACCAACTCCTTAATAAGAGCATTAGGTTCAAGGGAATAAGGAGAGTAACTTCTTTTGCTCATTAAGGAGCCTTTTAGATCGGAAACTCCTAAAGCCACTTGGTCTCTGCGAATTTGAATCCCGATGATATAAAGCTTCTCAAAGCATAGCTTTAAAAAAACAGGTTTACGCCCACCGTTTGATTCGCCGATTCCGTGTTCGGTGATGATCCCCTGAGTCAGCAGTTCACTTACTATTCGAGTGACAGTTGAGGGGCTCATTTTTGTTACCTCGGTCAGCCTTGCCCTGGAACAGGTACCTTCTCTATAAATAGTCTGCAAAACAGAAACAATATTATAAGATCTTATTAAACTGGTACTATTTAATCCGCGTCTTTCTTTATGCATTTTTTCTCCTCTTTGTTTCAATCTGAAATTAATTTACTTAAAGCTTACTATTATCTGGTTAAATTGTCAAGTAAGGATAAAACCGAGCTCAAATAAGCTCAATTAATGCTTCGAAGAAAATAAAATTCTTTCTATTTACAATAACAAACGAAAGAGTAGAAGGTATATAATATCACAAACCCATTGTAAGCTGCGGGTATTCGTATGAAGAAATGTAAGATTTTTAATAATTAATACTTGCTATTGACAGCAAAAATTTAGTATGGTACCATGAAAATGTAAAAAAGCAATTAACAAACAGTATACAAATAGTGTCTTGTTTTAGCGGAAAGACGACAACAAAGAGATAAAAGAGATGTGGTATCGATTTTTATTTATAAACTTATTTTCAATATGAAAATTACTCTTTAAAGACTGGGTTTGGTTAAATTACATCAAGATTTCCTTAAGTAATGATAAAAGAAAGGGGGGGATGCTAACTTATAAAACGCGACACTAATCTTGTCGATATTGATAACAACAGGTAGATTCTTAGTAGGGTTTCTTGATCATTTCTCGTTCCCCGTTTTCGACAATGGTTAGTTTTAGTGGCTGAAAGTACTAAAAACATTAATTTAGGGAGGTATTTGGTTATGATTTTGAGAAAGTCCAAACTGGTAGTGGTTCTCTTAGCAGTTCTGGTTGTTTCCCTTTTACCTTTTAACTCCGTATTCGCGGCGAAGAAGGTTACCATCCGGGTGCTAAACTATTTGGATGCTAGCAGCCCGGGCGCTTCTCGGGAGATAATTGAAGTATGGCAAAAGTTTGAGGCGGATAACCCGGACATTCTTGTCATACGGGAAGATCAGTTTAATGAACCTTTCCATCACAAAACTGAAGCTTACGCCGCAGCGGGAAAACTTCCCGAAGTACTTTATGTCTGGCCGGGTGGACGCTCTTCAACTCTCCATGAGAAGAAATTACTTAAGGATATTACTCCGTTCTTAGGCGATAAACGTAACGATTTTATTGATGCCGCATTAGTTCCTCAGGCTGGCGGTTATTTAGCGATGGTCCCGATCGGACTAACCGCTTCACATGCAATGTATGTAAATACCGCATTGTTAGAAGAATTGAACCTAAAGATGCCTAAAACATATCAAGATTTAAAAGAGATGGTGGCTCCGTTAAAGGCCGTCGGAAAAGATGTTATTGTCATGGGCGCCCAAGATGATTGGGTAATGCAATCTGTCTTGTACAGCATGATCTTCGGTCGAATTGCCGGCAACGAAAAGGTAGAACAATTTATTGCCGGAAAGGCGAAATTCACCGACAAAGTTTTTGTTGACACTCTAAAGTTTTATGAACAACTATTCACCGATGGCGTGCTTAGCCGTAAAGTGATGCAGACCCCTTACGGTGAAGCCCCGGCTTTATTTGCCGCCGGTAAAGCGCCGTTTATGATTGATGGCGACTGGAGAGCGAGTGCTTTCCTAACCGATCCAACTACGGATCAAGCATTAATTGCGCCGAAGGATCAAAAGAAAGTAACGATCACCGTATTCCCGGCTATTCCCGGAGAAGTTAATAGTCGCGCCTCTTCGATTGTTCCCGCTGTCGGCTATGCAATGAGCGCTCATGTTAAGAAAGGTTCCGCCGAAGAAAAGGCGGCTTGGCGCCTTATTGAATGGCTTAACTCAATGGAAGTACAAAAACTACGGTTAGAGACCGGAGCGGCTTTCCCCACCCGTAAAGGCGTAACCAGTGATCGGCTTGAGCCCTTAGCGCAGGAAAGAGCAGAATTCTATGGGCGAATTAGCGGAACGTATGTTCTGGATGATAAGATTGCACCCGAGGTATGTATCCCTCTAAATGTTGGATTGCAAGAAATTGGTATGGGTTTAGCCACTCCTGAACAGGTGGCACAGAAAGTTCAAGCCGCCTATGATGGTTGGGCAAAGGCAAAAAAGTAAGGTAGTATCCTTTTGATAAGGCCTTGCGGAAGGCAGCCTAAAGCTGAGAACCGCAAGGTCTTCTACCCTCTAAAGCTCCAGTTTCCATCAGACAAAAGGTTTTTATGTGTTACCAGTCTTAAAAGTTAGCTACGTAAAGGTTGTTACAGATTATTTAAATTAGGGAGGTAGTAAGATGAAACAGCACCTAGCCAAAAAAGAAGAGCGCCGCGCTTATCTCTTACTGGTCTTACCTGCCGTCCTGCTCTATTTTGCGGTGATCGCCTTTCCGATGGTATTTTCCATCGGGATGAGTGTGAGTGATTATTCCGGCGGTCAGATTTTTGGCGGATCCGTCCCCATAAACTATGTGGGATTCTCTAACTATACCAGAATGTGGAAGGATCAATACTTTTGGATTTCTTTAAAAAATAACGTTTATATCGTATTGATCTCTATTTTCGGTCAGATCCCTCTGGGTTTTGTTCTGGCCTATGCTTTACATCGGAATCAGGTCCGGCGGAAAGGTTTTTTTCAAACCGTTATTTATTTACCCTCTGTTATTTCCTCGGTCATTGTGGGGATTCTATGGCAGACAATTTTCTCGCCTTATGGCCCTTTTACCGAATTAATGCAGTATTTTAAACCGGGATGGGAAAATACTCTGTTATCAAATCCTCGCACGGCAATGCTCCCTGTTCTCTTAGTGATGCTTTGGTTTTATACCGGAACTTATTTTATCATTTTCCTGGCTAACCTCCAGAAGATCGATCAGGAAGTGATCGAGGCGGCTAAAATTGATGGAGCGAGTGAATGGCAGAGTCTGAGGTATGTGATCCTTCCCGCCCTTTCTGGGGTAATTGTTACCTCATCGATTTTGGCGATCTCCGGCTCTCTTAAGAGCTTCGACTTGATCTTTGGTATGACCGCCGGAAACCCGGCGCGAAGAACATCGGTGTTAGCGCTGTATATGTATGATACCGCATTCCGGGGAGCGCCAAAATATCCACTGGCTAATGCGATCTCCACTTTTATGGTGGCCTTTAGTTTCCTCCTAATTATTATCACCAAGCTCGTAGAGAAGAGATTTGGAGGGAGAGAAGAATGAAAATAATTCCGCAGACGATTGCTGATCCTATAAAAGAGAAACAACCACGGCGTAAAAAAAACTTGGTTCAAAATGAAGCCGGTATAGTTTCCCGCCTCTTCTTTGGTGTTGTTCTTTCTCTTTTTTCAGTATTATCCATCCTCCCCCTGGTTTGGCTCGCTTTAAGTTCTTTCAAGACGACCCAGGAGTTTCAGATGAATCGGTTAGGACTACCGCTCAACTGGTTTTTCAAAAATTACCTTTTTGCTTGGAAGATTGGGAATATGGGGACGTTGGTTTTAAACAGTCTGTTTTACACCTCGATTTCGACAATTGCTGTGATCTTTTTTTCACTGGCGGCCGCTTTTGCCTTTGCTAAGATTAAATCAAAGGCTACTCCTTTTCTTTACGGTAGTTTTGTGATCGGAATTTTATTAACCATACAATCCATTATGGTGCCCTTATTTTTAATGGCTAACACGGTTAATTTGCTTGACACCCGTTTGGGGGTGTTAATTCCTTATGTAGGCCTGGGACTACCCTTAGGAGTATATCTATGCACCGAATATGTTAAAAGCATTCATGATTCGATTGTTGAATCGGCAAGGATTGATGGGGCCGGCTATTTTAAGATTTTTGGCGTAATCATTCTTCCGATGGCGAAACCGGTCGTTTCGACCCTGGCCATCTTGAATGTGTTGACCGTTTGGAATGAATTTATGATGATTAACATTCTTGTTTCGAGGGAAACTCTGAAATCATTGCCGGTGGGTATTATGAAATTCTCGAGCGCATTATCTTCAGATTATGGCAAACAGTTTGCCGCCTTGGTAATTGGTTTGCTACCGTTGCTCCTCTTTTATCTGGTATTTCGGAATAAAATTACTGAAGGGGTTTCTGCCGGAGCGGTTAAAGGATAAAAAACTTCTTCTGATTGACTAAACTAAAATAAAGGAATTAGCATAAAACTATAGAAACATAACAGGCAAAAAGGAGTAAGAAAAGGAGAGGTTAGTAATGCGCATTATCGTGGAGAAAAATTATGACACCATGAGTAAAAAAGCGGCTTTAATTGTGGCTAGTCAAGTTATTTTAAAACCTAATTGTATTCTCGGACTGGCTACCGGAAGCACGCCCTTAGGCATGTACCGTGAATTAATCGCAATGTTCAAAAAAGGGGAAATAGATTTTTCAAAAATTAAAACATTCAATTTGGATGAATACTATCAACTGCCACCGGATAAAGCGCAAAGTTATCATTTTTTTATGGCGGAAAATTTATTCAACCATATTAATGTAAAGCCTGAGAATATACATATCCCAGAAGGAATGGCGATCGATATTCAAAAAGAATGTAAAGAATACGAAAGCGCCATCGAACAAGCAGGGGGAATCGATCTCCAGGTTTTAGGAATTGGAGAAAATGGCCATATTGGGTTTAATGAACCAGGAGATAGTCTAAGAGCCCAGACTCAGCTGGTTGGTTTAGCTGAAGATACGATTAAGGCGAATAGTAGGTTTTTTGACTCAAGGGATGAAGTTCCTCGTCAAGCAGTGACCATGGGATTAGGAACGATTTTAAAAGCCCGACGCATATTACTTTTAGCCAATGGTCCTAAAAAAGCGCAAGCGATTAAAGAGACAGTCAGCGGGTATATTACGACGAAATTTCCATCCTCTTTCCTTCAGATTCATCCGGATGTTACTTTAATACTAGATCAAGAGGCGGCAAGTTTAATTCGGTAGTTTTTTAATCAACAAAGAGAGGCTGTTCCTTCAAAGTTAGGAATAGCCTCTTGATAATTTATAGCACTAATCCTCCTCCCACATTTAAGACCTCACCTGTTATATAAGAGGCTTCCTCTGAAGCCAGAAAAAGAACAGCATTGGCAATATCACGAGGAGTTCCAACATAACCCATAGGTATTTTAGCAACCATCAGATCCCATACTTTTTTCGGAATACTTTTGGTCATATCAGTTTCAATAAAACCCGGGCAGATGGCATTGACTGTTACCCCTTTTTTTGCTAGCTCCCGGGCAGCAGTTTTTGTTAAACCAATAATTCCTGCTTTAGAGGCGCTATAATTGGCCTGACCGATATTACCAAGCCATGAGGCTGAAGATATATTTATTATTCGCCCATACTCTTGTTTTCGCATGACAATTGCTCCTAATTGAAGAACGTTGAAAGTACCGGTTAGGTTAATCGCTATTACCTCATCCCATTCTTCAATGGTCATTTTATGAAGCATGGCATCTCTGTTAATACCAGCGTTGTTTACTAAAATATCAATCCGACCGAATTCACGTAAGGTAAAATCGATGAGTTTTTGCGCTTTTTCCCGTAGTGAGATGTCAATTTCCATCGGTTTGCATTGTCTACCCAGTTTTTGAATTTTTTCTGCGGTAATGATTAATGAATCAAGATGACGACCAGCAACAACTACATGCGCGCCTTCTTCAGCCAAACATAAAGCTGTTTCTTTGCCAATTCCCCGACCTGCCCCGGTTACAATTGCTATTTTCTCGTTTAACCTTTTCATTAAGACACTCCTTTCGGCATTTTAAGATTAATGCTTGTTTAAAATCGCAATTATTCTACCAAGCCCTTTACTCTTTGTAATTCGAAGATACCTTCTTTGAACTTCAACGATTACAAGCCTATTTGGTTAGGAAAACAGGTAGGTTGATTTACATTAATATTGAAAAAGACAATATGTAAATTTATGGTCGTATGCTAAAAACCTAACTATAAATGATTTCGCTTTTTATTTTTCATTTCCTTCGTGATCCGGAACTTAAAAAATTAAGTGAAAGGTTAATTTAAATCTTTAAGGTAAAGCGCTGACCAAATGGAGCAGCATTAGTCTCCAATCAAAACGGGAAAAGATGATAAACAGTAGTGATAAATTCGCCTTTAGCCTTGTATATCCTTTAATTAAGCGCAGAGTAGTATAAAAAATGTAATAGTTTTTTTGCTTCTAATAAAAAAGGGAGTATCGCTGCTACCCAAAAAGTAGTATTGCGACACTCCCTTTTTGCTTTACGCTATGCTAATTATTATAAAACTAATCCTCCTCCTACATTTAAGACCTCACCCGTTATATATGACGCTTCGTCTGAAGCTAGAAAGAGAACGGCATTGGCAATCTCACGGGGAGTTCCAACATAACCCATGGGTATTTTAGAAACCATAAGATCCCAAACATGCTGAGGAATGTTTTTGGTCATATCAGTTTCGATGAATCCCGGGCAGATAGCATTAACCGTAACTTTTTTTCTCGCCAATTCTTTGGCGGCGGTTTTAGTCAGACCAATAATTCCTGCTTTAGAGGCGCTATAATTAGCTTGACCAATATTACCAAGCCATGAGGAAGAAGAGATATTAATGATCCGTCCATATTCCTGTTTTCTCATGACAATGGCGGCAGCCTGAAGAGTATTAAAGGTTCCCGTTAGATTAACCGCGATCACTTCGTTCCATTCTTCAATGGTCATTTTATGAAGCATGGCATCTCTATTAATACCGGCGTTGTTTACTAAAATATCGAGCCGACCGAATTCCTGAAGAGTAAAGTTGATGAGTTTATGCGCTTCTTCTCGTTTGGCAATATCTATTTCAAGAGGGACGCTTTTTCTGCCTAAAGCTTGAAGGTTCTTTGCAGTTACTTCTAATGAATCAAAGCGGAGACCTGAAACAACTACATGGGCGCCTGCTTCAGCCAAGCGTAAAGCAATCTCCTTCCCTAGTCCCCGCCCTGCGCCGGTTACAACCGCAATTTTCCCATTTAATTGTTTCATATCAAGATACCCCTTTCTGAAGAGCAGTCGAATTTTAAGCGCGAGCTTTAGGCCTGATTGGTTGTAAGGTATTACGTGGAATAAACTCAGCTGGTAGCACGATGTGTTGTCTTTGATTGATGGTAGAATTTTCAACCAGTTGGAGAATACGTTCGGCAGCAACTAACCCCTGTTCTTTTTTAGGTTGGTTTACAGTCGTTAATTTAAAAATATTATAACTAGACATTTCAATATTATCAAAACCTACTACTGAAATATCATCGGGGACTCGGAGATTATTTTTAGTTAAAGCATCCAATACACCAATAGCAATAATATCGCTGGCAGCAAAGATTGCGGTAAACTTAAGACCTTGTTTTAAAGCTGCCATAGTGGTCTTATATCCGCTTACATAATTTAAGGAGGTAAAGAAAACTAAACTATTATCGAATAAACCATGGCGATTCATAACCTCCATATAACCACGAGCACGGTCAATGGAAGCAGTAGATTCATGTGGTCCTCCAATAAAAAGAACACGTTCATGTCCATGGTTGATGATCTGCTCAGTGGCGATTACTGAACCATTAATATTATCGGCAGTTACAGAATCAATTAGTCGTGATTTCATATATCGACCAACTGTTATACAGGGAAACTGGGAGCTTTTAATAAACTCTTCTACCGGTTCCGGTATCTCAATAGAAATACAAACCATCCCGGAAAATTGATGATAACGAATGGTATTGATAAAGGCATTAACATCCTTCCAAACGCTCTGGGCATTCCAATGCATAACTGTATACCCACGGGAATTAGCGTAAGCTTCAACGGCGGAAAATACTTCGTAAAAAAATGGGTTGTGCATTGGATCACCAGTTACACCAATTATTCCTTTTGGTTTATAATTGCTAAAACTACTGGTTTCGCCTAAGTAAGGCTTTACAGGATACCCTAATTGTTTAGCCGCATCAATTACTTTAGCTCTTAGTTTATTACTTACTCCCGATTGATTAGTAAGAGTGCGTGATACTGTTGAAACAGATACTCCCGCAACTTCAGCAATGTCTTTAAGCTTAACCAAATAAAACCACCTCAAATATTTAATTAAAATTTCGGACAGATGATACCTAGAAATCGCAATCTTATGCAAAATATTTCTATATGTACCTACTACTAAATGAAATAAATTTCTCTAAATAGTAATGCTAATAACATTCTACATAATATTATATTTCTCCTGCTAGCAATCTACACAAATATAGAAAGCGTCCTAGTGGAAAGTGATAACAATAATACCATAAATAATAATCAAAAATAGGAGGAAATAATTTCGCAACACAGAAACCTAAGATGATCTACTATTGGAACAGTTATATTTAATTATCTCATAATTAACGAAAACTAGTTTTAAAACATTTAAGAAAGATACTGATATTTGGATTATTGAGTTGTTTAGATAAAAGTAGAAAGGGTAATTTTAGAGTTAGTATTACGAAAATATTGTTTCTTGATAAGAATTTGAAATAACTTAATCTAATAATATTCGAAATTTTTATATAGAGAGGTGGATTGAAAAGGTGAAATTAGCAAAAAGATTTTTCGAAAAAAGGAGGATATAATTACGAAATGACGAATAGGTAAGTAACAGATAATAACTTCATTAATTTTAGATGTCGTTTAATTAAAATAAATTTGCAAGTATCAAAGTTGTAAGGAGATGTCACTAGATGGCGATTAAGGGAGCAGACTTTTGGGGCGTATATGAAAAAGCAGACCTAGTGGAAACTGTGTTTTACAATGTTAACCTCTTAGCATATAAAAGTAGTAAAAAATCAGTATCTTCTCTGCTGGAAGATGCTGCCCAAAAAGCTCCGGCGAAAATAGCTCTGGTCTGCCAAGAACAGAAGTTATCCTATAGTGAGTTGTTAGAAAAAGTTATAGTTATGGCGTCAAATTTGAAGGAAAAATATCAGTTGCTTCCCGGCGAGCGGGTAGCGGTATTAATGGGCAACCGGCTAGAATTTGTTGTTTCTATCTTTGCCATTAGTTATCTGGGCGCGGTTGCTTGCGCCTTAAATGCCCGCCTGGCGCCAAGGGAAATTACATATATGTTGAAAGATAGTGGAAGCCGAATTTTGATTTCGGAAGATGCTTGGGTAAATAAGTTGAAAGCGTATTTACCGGAGACTGATGTGCAAACAGTAATCAATATTATGGATACCGGCGGCAACCTCATTGAACTTGACGGGAAAATAGTTGATTTTTTCACTTTATTTAATCGGAAGATTCCGAGGGCAAACCGTTATATGGTTGATCCCGATTTACCAGCAATGTTGCTATATACCTCAGGAACGACCGGTAAACCTAAAGGTGTGATACTTACTCATTTTAATATCATAAACTCCGTAATTAGTTATGCCAAAGTTCTTCATCTATCGAAAGAAGACAATACTGTAATTGCGGTTCCGTTATTTTACGTGACAGGTTTGTTGGCCCAGTTATTTCTCTTTATCTACCTTGGGGGAACAACTTATATTATGAGAGAGTTTCATACCCGGGATTTATTGCAGCTTATTGAAGAAAAAGAAATAACCTTTTTCCATGCGGCGACCGCTATTTATAACATTTTGCTTCAAGCGAAAGACCGTGAACAGTATAGCATGCGTTCCTTAAAAATGGCCTTATGTGGAGGGGCGCCGATTAGTCGTTCTTCAATAAGAAAGTTAATTGAGTGGATGCCGTGGTTAGATTTTCGAACAGTTTATGGTTTAACGGAAAGCAGTTCACCGGCGACGATCTTTCCTCATAAACGAATTTTTGATAAACAAGATACTGCCGGGATTCCCATTCCCGTTGTAGAGCTGAAGATTATTGATAACCAGGGAAACCAACTACCGGTAGGGGAGATTGGTGAGATTGCTCTCAAGGGAGCGGTGATTGTTCCCGGTTATTGGAATAAGGTCCAAGAAACCCAGCAAACTTTTAAAGATGGATGGTTGTTAACTGGTGATCTAGGGAGAATTGATGCGGATGGCTTTCTGTATATCCTTGATCGGAAGAAAGATATGATCATTAGGGGCGGTGAAAATATTTACAGTAGCGAAGTGGAGAATGTTTTACTGGAACATCCCAAAATAATTGAAGCCGCGGTGGTTGGAATACCCGACCCGGTGATGGGAGAAGAATTAAAGGCTTGTGTGGTGCTGAAACCGGGAGAATGCTTAACTGCGGAAGACATACAAGATTGGGCCCGTGCCTTTTTAGCCAAGTTTAAGGCGCCGCGGTACGTAGAATTTTACGATTGTTTACCCCGTAATGCTAATGGGAAAATACTGAAAGCAGCATTAAAAACGAATTAAGATACAAATGGAAATTACCAGTTAATACTTAAAGGAAAACAAGAGGTAAAAGGAAAGTAACGTCTATTTCACAATTTATTAATAAAAAGAATTACCTAATTACCTTAGGTATCCATTTAACCGACCATTATGGCAGTTCTTAAATAAGTTAGCGGTTATTCGCTAATAACGAATAATTGTTATAGAAATAAACCCGGTATGGAATGACTGGGGGTGATTGTAGAGAGAACTAGTTGCGGGCTAGTGGGATGTAGAGGTGTAGATAAGAGGAAAAATTAATTATTAAGGAGGAGTATTAATGTCAAGACGCACTACCGGTTTATTATTAGCTCTATTAATGATTGCGGTGTTAACTTTATCCACTACCTCGATTGGGGCGGTTAAAAACGTGGATGTTGGTTTGTTGGCCACAATTAGCGGGGATTTGAGTGAAGTTGGCAATATGGGTGCTAACGCGGTAAAACTGGCAGTAGAGAATATTAATAAAAATGGTGGAATTAAGGCTTTAGGTGGAGCAAAAATCAATCTAATTGTCGGCGATACTACTAGTGATTTTAGTCAGTCAGTTTTAGTGGCTCAGCGTTTGGTAAATAACAACAAATTATCAGGGATGCTCGGAGCGGGCGTTAGTGGCATGGCGTTAGCAGTGGCTCCGGTCCTTGAAAAAGCGAAGATTCCTTTCTTGACTGCGGCAATTGCCGATAACTTAACTACTCTCGGTTATAAGTATATGTTCCAATTCTGCCCCAAGGGAAGTCAATTTGGAGGCATGCAGGCTGATTTTCTCAAATACTTACAGCAAAAGTTTAATTTGCCCGTGGATAAAGTGGCGATCGTCTATGAGAACACTGCTTATGGTCAGTCCACCGCCAAAGGCATCCGTGATCTCTGCGAAAAACACGGTTTTAATATTGTGACAGAAGAAGCTTATCCGAAAAACTTTACGGATGCCGCTCCTTTAGTAACCAAAGTTCGCGCTGCGGGCGCAACAGTTATTTTCCCGGTATCTTATACTACCGATGCGGCATTAATTCTTAGCACGATGACTGCCATGAACTATAAACCAGTGGTGATCGGCGGTGGCGCCGGGTTTATTTGGCCGGAGTTCTATCGCTCTTTAGGCAAATATGCAGAAGGCGTTTATAGTGTGGGTTCATGGAGCTGGGATACCAAATTTAACCTAAGCGATCCGGAAGTCGTAGAAGCGATTAAATCCTGGGAGAAAAAGTATAAAACATTTATGCCTGAGATCGCCGGCGAAATGTATTGTGCTACCTACATTCTTAAAGAAGCGATTGAACTAGCCAAATCGACGGATGCAACGGATATTCGTAATGCGTTGACGAAGGTTAAACTTACCAAAGGCGCCGGCGCGATGATGCAACCGGGAATTGTGGAGTTTGATGAGTATGGTTGGAATAAGCATGTTCACCCGACTATTATTCAGTGGCAAAATGGTGTAGTGAAGACGGTTTATCCAGTTGAAGACACAGATAATGAAATTGTTTGGGCCTTAAAGTAAATCAATTAATTTAGTAATAAGGGATTAACTTAGCTAAACCCGGGTCCGTGGACAGGATCCACGGACCCGAGACAAACTAAAATCGACAGTCAACTACCATATAATTACATATATTATATAAAAAGGAATATATGCTTTAATTCCCTAATACTTGCGAAGGGGGCGGAAATTTGGGTACATTTTTCCAAACAATAACCAATGGAATATTAATCGGCGGTGTTTATGCGGTAGTGGCTACCGGATTAACCTTAATTTTTGGGGTCCTGAATGTGGCGAATTTTGCCCAAGGTGAATTTATGATGCTTGGAATGTATGTTACTTTGTTTTTAAGTCGGGGACTGGGCGTTGACCCCTATTTGCTGACTTTTCTTGTGGCGGTGATTTTTATCGCTTTCGGTTATCTGGTCGAAAAGTTTTTAATTCACCAGACGTTGAGTAAACCTCATGAAACGCAGATGCTTCTAACCTTAGGTCTGGCTATTTTCTTTCGTAGTCTGATGATGGTCATCTGCGGTCCTAATTACCAATCGCTCGCTGTGCCTTACCGGTTGAAATCATTGTTAATCGGGGGAGTATTACTTTCGTATCCGCGACTTCTTTCTTTTTTGGTGGCTGTCGTCCTAATTATTCTTCTTTGGCTCTTTTTAAACTATACAGAGTTAGGACGAGCGATTCGCGCCAGTTCTCAAAATTCGAAGGCTGCTACTTTGATGGGGATTAATTCGAATTGGATGTATGGAATTGCTTTTAGCATCGGTATTATGCTTGCTGCGGTTGGTGGTCTTACTTTGGTTCCCTTTTACTATGTTTTTCCTGATGTCGGTGTTTACTTTGGGCTGATTGCTTTTGTCGTCGTGGTTCTCGGTGGGTTGGGTGATGTTCTCGGCGCGATTGTCAGTGCGCTTTTGATTGGGATTATTGAGTCGGTGACAGCACAATACGTGGCTCTTGACTTATCACACTTAGGTGTTTTTCTCGTATTTATCTTGGTGTTGGTCTTTAGACCCCAAGGACTGCTGCGTGGAAGGAGGTCTTCGTAATGACATTTTCCAAAAACAAACCGCTGATTCCTTTATTACTTTTAGCGCTGGCGATAGTGATGCCGTTAATCTTTAAACATCCCTATTTAATGCGGGTGGTCATTATGATCTTTTATTTCGGGGTTACTGCTTATGGTTGGGATGTAATCGGTGGTTATGCGGGACAAGTTTCGGTGGGTCAAGGGATGTTTTTTGCCGTGGGAGCTTACTCAGTGGCCCTTGGTTACCTTGTTAGCAATTTGACTCCGGTTGTCGGCGCGTTAATCGGTGTTATTATTGCCATGTTGTTGGCTTTGGGTATTGGTTCAGTGGTATTACGTTTGCGAGGACCCTATTTTACTCTTAGCACGATTGCTGCTTGTGAAGTTGTTCGAATTTTATTATTGCATTTCAAGGAGGCGACCGGTGGACCGGAAGGCCTGGTCATCCCGTATAATGGCTACAATTTATATGCTTTACATTTCGCAAATGACTTACCATATTATTATATTGCCCTCGGTTTGCTGTTAGTGGCGATGTATACTTGCTATCGAGTTAGTCGTTCGAAGTTGGGTTATCAATTAGCCGCGATTAGAAATGATGAGGATGCGGCCAAATCAGTCGGTATTAACTTGATGAAGTCTAAAGTTAAAGCATTCATGATTTCAGCGGCGATTACCTCGCTGGCAGGAGCATTTTACGTAACCTATGACCATTATATTGATCCTTTTAGTACCTGTAGCAACGAAATGTCGGTTAAGATTTTACTCATTGCCGTTCTAGGCGGTAGAAGATCTTTATGGGGACCACTTATTGGGTCATTGTTGATTATTCCCTTAATGGAGCTTACCAATGCATATTTGGCCAGTGTTCGTCCGGGGGCGGCTATGCTTATTTATGCCATGGTACTGGTTGCGGTAGTGCTTTACGCTCCGGATGGGATTGCCAGTGTCTTTAAAAGCGCCGGTAAAGAGCAGAAAGGAGATGATAAGCTTGCTGCAAATTAATAATGTTTCTAAAACATTTGGCGGTCTGAAGGCCGTTAATGACGTAAGTATGGAGATGCGGCCTCAAGAGATTATCGGCTTAATTGGTCCGAATGGCGCAGGAAAAACTACTTTAACTAACTTAATTTGTGGCTTTCACTCCGTTGACCAAGGCCATATCATCTTAAATGATCAAGATATTACCAATAAAGGAGCGGATTTCACCTCCAAACAAGGGTTAACACGTACCTTTCAAGTAGAGAAGTCGTTTAAAGATTTGACTGCGCTCGATAATATTATCATCGGCGTTTTGATGCACGAGCAAAATGTTAATGTGGCAAAAGAGAAAGCCGAAGCAATCGCAAACAAATTTGACTTGTATAAGCAAAAAACCGTCTTAGCGCGTAATTTAACAATCCAAAGTCGTAAATTATTAGAATTTGCCCGCGCGTATGCCACTAACCCCAAAGTAATAATTCTGGACGAAGTGATGGCCGGGTTGACATCCAAGGAGATCGACGAACAGTTGGAGTTGATTCAAGAGATTGCCTCTGAGGGGACCGCTTTCTTAGTAATTGAACACATTATGCATGTTATTATGAGTATTTCCCAGCGTATTATAGTTTTGCAGGAAGGCAAAAAGATTGCGGAAGGCACTCCACAAGATATATCCAGCGATCCGGTGGTTATCGAGGCCTACCTGGGGAAGGGAGATGAAGCGTAATGAGTCTTTTTGAAGTTTGTAACTTATCGGCAGGGTATGGCGATTTAACTATTGTTTGGGATGCGTCTTTCAGTATTGATGATAACGAAATTGTAGTATTGTTGGGCAGTAACGGCGCCGGCAAAACCACACTTATAGAAACCATCGTTGGGCTAAACAAGGTCAAAAGTGGGAAAATGATCTTTAATGGCGTAGAACTGCAGGGCAAAGACGCGGCGGCGATCGCGGAGGCTGGTATTACTTTAGTTCCTCAAGGCCGTGAATTGTTTGCGGGAATGAGTGTTTTAGAGAATTTATATCTTGGTTCTTATCTAAAAGGACCTCGTTCTAAACGAGCGGATTCTTTAGAATTTGTTTTTTCTCTCTTTCCAAAATTACAAGAAAGAAGTCAACAAAAGGCAGGCAGTTTAAGCGGCGGTGAGCAACAAATGCTGGCGATTGGGCGGGCCATTATGTCTGATCCCAAACTCCTAGTTTTAGATGAACCTTCTCTCGGCTTAGCGCCTTTAATTGTGGATACGGTTTTCCAATCAATCTTACAGGTGCGCCAAGAAAAGAAAATTAGTATTTTGCTCGTCGAGCAGAATCTAAAAAAAGCATTATCAGTTGCTGATCGGGGCTATGTTGTGGAATCAGGAAGAATAGTTTTAGAGGGTAATCCAAAGGAATTATTGGCTAACGAACATGTTAAAAAGGCTTATCTTGGCGCTTAATCTCTGCTATGCAGAATTAAGATAAACAATTTTTTCAGAGGAGATGTTGAAAATGGCTGACGTAAAGAAAATAGCGGTTGTTGGCGGCGGGTTAATGGGTTCTGGTATTGCGCAAGTGGCTGCGACTGCCGGCTACCAAGTAACTCTCCGCGATGTTAATGAAGAACTGGTTACCAAAGCCAAAGAGAAGATTGGGTCACTACTCAAGCGCTCAGTTGAGAAAGGGAAAAGAAGCAGTGACGAAGCTAAAGCGATTTTAGATCGAATTTCCACCGCCACTAAGCTGGAAGATATTAAAAATGTTGATGCGGTGATTGAGGCGGTTCCGGAAAATCTGGAATTAAAACAGAAAGTGTTTGCCGAGTTAGACCAGGTTTGTAAACCGGAAACCATTTTACTTAGTAATACATCGTGTTTGCCGATTGCGGCAATTGCCGGCGCGACTAAACGTCCGGATAAGGTCATTGGGATGCACTTCTTTTTCCCAGCTCCTGTGATGAAACTGGTGGAATTGATACGTGGTGTGGCTACTTCGGATGAAACTTTTGCCGTTGCGTCCGAGATAGCGGAGAAATTTGGTAAACATGCGGCCGAGGCTCCGGATCTACCGGGATTTATTGTTAACCGTCTTTTTGTGCCGATGGTCAACGAGGCAATTTACTTAGTAATGGAAGGGGTCAAACCGGAAGATGTCGATGCCAGTTTAAAGCTGGGTTTAAACCACCCCATGGGGCCGTTGGAATTAGGCGATTTTGTCGGTCTTGATACTTTATTATTCTCAATGGAAGGTCTGTATGAAGGTTTTGGTGATTCCAAATATAGGCCATGTCCGTTGCTGAAACGGATGGTTCAGGCTGGACGGTTAGGTAGGAAGACCGGACGGGGATTCTACGAATACAATAAATAATTAAGGAGGACGATTTTTGTGGAAAAGATAGCTATTACTTCTGCGGTGCGTACAGCCGTTGGAAGATTTGGAGGATCATTAAAAGATATTTCACCGATCGATTTAGCCGCGTTAGTAATTAATGAGTCCATTAAACGCGCTGGACTTGAGCAGAGACAGATTGAGCGGGTAGTGCTTGGGGAGAATATTCAAACTACCGCTGGCGGCAATCCTGCTCGTCGCGCTCATTTGGCTGCCGGTTTACCGGTGGAAATCGACGACTATACCATGAATATGAACTGCGCTTCTGGTTTACGGGCGATTATCTCCGCCGCTCAGGATGTCTTATTAGGTGAGATTGACATTGCAGTGGCCGGCGGTATGGAGAACATGTCACAAACACCGTATTTCCTTGAAAAGGCTCGTTTTGGCTACAGATTGGGCAATGGAAATTTAGTAGACTACCTTGCTGATTATATTTTAGGCGATGCCGGTCCCATGGCAGAAAATGTCGCCGCTAAATACAATATTTCCCGTGAACAGCAGGATGAATGGGCTTTTACCAGCCAGCAACGGGCTGGTAAAGCCATCGCGGATGGAAAATTTGTCGAAGAAATTTTGCCTGTAATGGTGCCGGGTAAGAAGCCTTTTGAGTTTAAAGTTGATGAGCATCCGCGCCCAGATACTACTCTTGAGAAATTGGCTTCTTTGCGACCGGTCTTTAAGAAGGATGGTTCAGTTACTGCGGGAAACTCTTCCGGAATTAATGATGGCGCCGCCGCTGTCACCGTTATGACGGAGAAGAAAGCTAAAGAACTGGGTTGCAAGCCACTGGGCTTTGTAGAGGCATGGGCTTCTGTTGGTGTTGAACCCGATCTCTTTGGAATTGGGCCGATTCCGGCAGTACGAAAATTACTGGCGAAGACCGGATTAAAATTATCTGATATTGCGCTCATCGAATTGAATGAAGCATTTGCTTCACCGGTGGTGGCTTCGATTAGGGAACTAGGTCTAGATCCGGAAAAAGTAAATGTTAATGGTGGCGCTATTGCCTTAGGCCACCCAGTTGGGGCTACTGGCGTTATCCTTTTGATGAAAGCATTAAATGAGCTGCGCAGACGCGACCAAAAATATGCTATTGTTACCATGTGTATCGGAAGTGGACAGGGAATAGCTACATTAGTAAGTAGATAATTATTTCACATACCTCCTTTCCCCCTCTCTTTTAAAAAGAGAGGGGGGGATCCAAAAAAAGTTTTGTTATAGCTCGATCTCACTATTGTTGTCTGATAATTTTGTGAGGCTTTTATGAATAATCAACTTTTTAGAAATAATTGGGTTTAATTCTAACACTTTTGAAATTAGATAAGGAATTAGGAATTTACTAAAGGGGGGGAGAAGATGCTTAGATCCGGAGAAGAGTATCGTCAACGACTTTATTCCTACCATAATGATGTTTACTTATATGGCAAAAGAATTGAAAATATAGTAGAGCATCCCTGTATTTCTCCAGTGATTAATTGCATTGCCGCTACTTTTGACGGCGTCAAAATGGGTATTCCCCAAGATGAACTTTTTACCGTCTCCCCGCTTTCCGGTAAGAAGATCAATCGCCATAATCATATTTTTACTAATGCTGAAGATGCAATCATGCGGGTTAAGCTTCTCCGAAACCTCTCCCTGTCAACGGGGGCTTGTACTCATCGGTGTATAGGGATCGACGCTTTAAACACCTTAGATATTGTAACTAGAGAGCTGGATCTTAATTGTAAGACTGAGTATCACCAGAGGTTTCGTAGTTTTCTAAAAGAAGTACAAGATAACGATCTGGCAGTAGCTGCCTGTATAACAGATCCAAAAGGAGATCGGAGCTTAAGGCCATCTCAACAAGCTGATCCCGATTTATATTTGCATATTGTGGATCGGACTCCTAAGGGGATTGTGGTTCGAGGAGCAAAGGCTCATCAGGGCCGGGCTATGGCGGTTGATTATACGCTGGTGCTCCCAACGACTGCTTTAATTCCAGGAGAAGAAGGTTATGCGCTTGCTTTTGCTGTTCCCCCGGGAACTTCTGGAATTACTCAAATTATGGGCGCTGCCGCAAATGAAGCTTTTCGCCTCAATGGTCAGGAAGAGGATTTTGGGAATGCTTCTTTCGGAGGGCATATTGGAGCTTTAGTTGTTTTTGATGATGTCTTTATTCCTTGGGAAAATGTTTTTATGTGCGGTGAAGTAGAATACACCGGTCGCTTACTTGATCTTTTTGTTAGATATCACCGGATGGCTACCGGAGGCTGCAAAGCGGGTCTTTGTGATGTCATTACCGGTACCGTAGCGCAAATTACTAAATATAACGGAGTATCAAAAGCATCACATATTAAGGATAAAATTATCGAAATAGTGTGTTTGGCGGAAACTGCGTTTAGTTGTTCAATTGCGGCCGCAACTATGGGTGAATCTACGGAAGATGGTAATTATATTCCCAATGGGTTACTGGCCAGTGTGGGTAAACTGAACGCGGCTGAAGCAATTTCGAAAAGTCTGACGATATTAGGAGAAATTTCCGGAGCTTTGGCAGCCACCGCGCCTTCGGTACTTGATCTGCAATCTCCGGAAATTGGTCCGGTCATTAAGAAATACCTCTGCGGAGTCGAGGGGGTTACCTGTGAGGACCGGATAAGGATGTTTCGCCTAGTTAATAACCTTCTATTTGGAGTTCAAGAACTGGTTGCTACTCATGGCGGGGGTTCACCTCAAGCGCAGAAGATGGCTATTTATGCCCAATCTCAACTTAAGAACAAAGCCGCTGTTGCGAAAAGATTAGCCGGTATTGAGTAAGGGATTGCGGAGGAGTTTAGATGATTGTCCTTGTTTTTAATGTCGGGGGTTCAAGTCTCAAGTATCAATTAATTGATACCACAGACAAGCAGTGGATCTGTAAAGGCTCGATTGAAAAATTGGGGGAAACTGATGCTCAATGGAATCATCTTAACGATGAGCGCATTGTTTACCCCAAGGTTCCAGAGAAATTTGAGGAAATCGTTCCAACCATTGTCAAATTAGCGAACTTAACAGGATACACTATCGAGTTAATAGCGCATAAAATAGCCTTTGGCGGTCCCAAGCATCTTGCGCCAACGATTTTAACACCTCTTGTGATCAATGAGATTGAGGAGTATGTTTCTGCTTTTCCCGTTCATTTGCCCCCTGCCCTTCAAATAATTAGAATAATTGCTTCCGACTTTCCGAATTTTATTCAAGTTGGTGTTTTTGAACCGGGATTTCATCGTTCGATCCCGGAGTATGCCAGAGTTTATGGACTTCCGTATGAACTTTGCGCCAAATATGGCATCCAGCGATACGGATTCCATGGCGTCTCTCATTCTTATGTAACACAATGGGTAAAAGAAAAAACTGGTCGTTATCCCCAGCGGATGATCTCCTGCCATCTAGGTAGTGGCACGAGTGTCTGTGGGATTCGTAATGGAGAATCAATCGGCATTAGCAGCGGTTTCACACCCCAATCCGGCACCCTGATGTCTACGCGGCATGGCGAATTAGATCCGCATGCTATCTTGTATTTAATGAAAAAAGAAGTTCTTAGTATTGATGAAATTACGGAGTTATTGACCAAGCAGAGCGGCTTATTAGGGATCTCTGGAATCAGCGGTGATTTACGTTCTTTGCAAGCAGCGGCAACCCAAGGAAATTACCGCGCGCAACTGGCCATCGATGCTTTTTGCCACTCGGTGATTAGGTATATTGGGGAATACTATGTTATGCTTCAAGGCCTTGATGTTCTAACCTTTACTGGTGGGATTGGCGAGAATTCATCCTTAATACGACAGAAAATCTCAGCAGCATTGTCCTTTACCGGTTTAAAACTGGATGAGGCCGCTAATCAAGGAGAAAATGAAGAACTGATTTCGACACCCGATTCTAGCATTAAAGTTTATGTTATTAAAGCGGAGGAAGAACTAGCCGTTGTTTCGCAGGCAGTGGCTTTGGTCTATGAAAAAAGCAGAGATCAAGGAGGGATTTCTAAGAAATGAAGATAATTTCAGCTCTTGAGGCAGCTAAATTGGTACGTGATGGTGATTCGATCACAACTGAAGGCTTTCTTAATTCAGTCTATCCCGAGAAGTTGGTTTCTACGCTAGAAAATCTGTTTCTGGAAACCGGTCATCCTAAGGATTTAATCCTTTGTCTCGGCGGTGGTAAAGGAACCGGTGGTTGGGAGAACTTGGGTTTAAACCATTTTGCCCATGAAGGGTTTATAAAGAGATTTATGGGCAGCCATACCGGTGTTTGTCGTAAATTAGAACAGATGGTTGCAGATAATAAAATCCCCGGTTATACCTACCCACAAGGGATTGCCGGAGCGATCTTTAGAGCGGCCGGCGCCGGACAACCAGGCATTTTATCAAAAATTGGGATCGGGACCTTTATCGATCCCCGGGTTGGCGAAGGGGGTAAAATGAATGCCTTAGCCTTTGAAGAAGATTATGAAGTCGTACGGGTGATGACTATTGATGGGGAAGATTATTTATATTATAGAACGCATCCAATCGATGTCGCCTTTTTACGAGGAACAACCGCTGATGAGAATGGGAACATCTCCATTGAAAAAGAGGCACTAAACTTAGACCTTCTTCCGATTGCCCAGGCTACGAAAGCTACCGGCGGAAAAGTCTTCTTTCAGGTGGAGCGAATCTGCGCTACCGGTACACTTCATCCCAGAGCAGTGAAGATTCCAGGGGTTTTAGTTGATTATGTTATTGTTTCTGAACCGGAGTATCATCAACAGACCTTAACGTATAGTTATAACCCGGCTTATACAGGAGAAATTAGAGTCCCAGTCCGTGAGAGTACGGAAAAAAAAGATGAGCAAGTTACCGTTAAGAAGATAATTCAAAGACGGGCAGCCTTTGAATTAAAAGGCTTGAAAGGTGTTTTAAATTTAGGAATAGGCTCTTCTGACGGGGTGGTGGCGGCCGCAAGAGAGCTTGGGATTAAGCACGAATTGATCTCGACTTGTGAGTCAGGGACGATTAATGGCGTTCCGGCTACCGGATTGGACTTTGGCGCGGCGACTAACCCCGAGGCGATTATTGATATGGTTGATATGTTTTCAATTTACAATGGATACGGTTTGGATTTTACAGCGTTGGGGATGGGACAGGCTGATCAGTACGGAAATGTCAATACCACAAAATTTGGTTCAAGAGCGCCTGGTCCCGGAGGATTTATTGATATTTCGCAAAGCGCCCGAAAAGCGGTATTTGTCGGGGCTTTTACTGCCGGAAAACTAGAAGTGAAAGTTGAAGATGGCCAATTAAAGATTATTCAAGAAGGTAATATTCGTAAATTTGTTAAGCAAGTCGAACAGATCAGTTTTAGCGGTACTGAAGCCACCCGTAATAAACAAGATGTCTGGTATGTTACTGAACGGGCCGTCTTCCACTTGGAAGAGGGTAAAATGGTACTGATGGAGATTGCTCCTGGTATTGATTTAGAGAAACAGATCCTTGCTTTGATGGATTTTAAACCTATTGTTTCTCCTAATTTACGAGTGATGGATCAAAGTATCTTTAAATGATGATCATAAAATAAGGAGGCAAAAAGATGAGCGGCTCAAATCTTTTAGTTAACAAAGGAATAATAACAGAAGTTATTGTTAACAGGGCTCATGCGGCAAACTCATTGAATAATGAGGCTTGGCAGGAACTGGTTCATACTTTTCGCGCGATCGATGAGGACGATTCGATTCGGGTCGTGATTTTACGCGGACAAGGTGAAAAGGCTTTTATTGCCGGGTCTGATATTAGTCAAATGGTAAAGATGGAACCCCACGAAGCTGCTTGCTTCGATGAGCTCTGTCATCGGGCACATATGGCGATCTTGGGACTTAGTAAGCCGGTAATCGCCGCTATTAATGGCGTAGCTCTTGGTGGCGGTTGTACTCTGGCAGCGGCTTGTGATTTTCGAATCGCTAGAGAGAAAGCACGGCTTGGTTTACCTGAGATTAATCTTGGGATCATGCCGGGGGCAGGGGGACTAAAAATTGTTAGCCGTTTGATTGGACCAGCCAAGACCAAACAGCTGGTTTATACCGGCGATCTTATCCAAGCAGATGAAGCCCTGACGATCGGACTGGTAGACCGTGTGGTAGAGGCCGAGCAGTTAAATGATGAAGCACGTGCTTTTGCCGAAAAATTAGCAGAGAAATCGCCATATAGTTTACGGTTGGCTAAATCTGCGATTGGTGAGTATACCGGCCTTAATAAAGAATTGGGCTTTGCCTATGACACCCTAGGCTTTGCTATTTGCACCTCTACTGAAGAGAAGAAAGAAGCAATGACCAAGTTCTTAAACAAAGGTAAATAAAGTTTGATTCTACTGCAAAAGTAATAGATATTCTTGACAATTTATTATAACAATTCTTTGCTATTTATATTTTAGAGGACCTGTATCTTCCTGATTTAAGATCACACCCAAGACCCGGTTCTTTATAATTAATATGAATCATAAAAATCGTTCTCGGCAGTAGAATCAAAATTAAAATAAAAAGAGGAGGAGAGAAATATATGCATAGGTACGAAGATTTTCACCACATTATTATCGGCGATAAAGTCACATACGCAAAAACAATGACCGAGACAGAAACATATATCGGGGTAGGGTTAATAGGCGCTTTAAACCCGGTTCATATTGATGAGGAATATTGCAAAGGAACCCGGTTTAAGAAACGGATTGGTGTCGCTATGCTAGTTTATGCTCTCTCGGTTAGCACTGCGGAAAACTTCATGGTTGGTCCGGGAACGGTTTTAACCTCTTTAGATGGAAAATTTGTCGCGCCAGTCTATTATGGGGATACGATTAGCACAGAAGTGGAAGTCGTAGCTAAGGACGCGTCGGCGCGCACAGTTACCTTTAAACACACGATGACCAATCAAGATGGAAATACAGTTATGCTTGGCGAATTTACTTTAAAAGTTCCGGAGGTGAAATAAAATGATTGACATTCTTAACGGAAAAACAGTTGAAGAAGTCGTCATTGGAGAAAAAGCTTCTATGTCTAAAACCATTGGAGAAACTGACGTTTATATGTTTACGGCCTTAACCGGATCGCTAAACCCTTTATATCAAAATGAAGTTTATGCTTCGAAGACAGAATACGGTCGGAGAATTGTTCCAGAATTATTACTTGCTTCGATGTTACCGGCTACCCAGGGGAATTTCTTGCCGGGAGAGGGTAATGTCCATCTCAAACAGAAACTGGAGTTTCATAAACCGGCGTTTATCGGCGATACTGTTACTACAGAAGTTGAGATCATTAATAAAGATGTAGTAAAAAACAGGGTTACTATTCGGAACACTTGTCGCAACCAAAACGGTGAAGTCCTAGTAACCGGAGAAGCAGTGGTGTGGCCGAAGAAAAATGAATAAAGGCAGGGTGGTATCTCCCCAAACTGCGATGGTATCGGGTCTTCGATTTTATAAGGAGGAGATTTTGTGAAAGCTACTTTTATTTCTCCACAGGAAGCTGTCAGTTACATTAAAAACGAGTCAACCGTTGCTCTTGTGGGTATGACTTTAGTAGGAGCGTCAGAAGCTATTTACAAGGCGGTTGAAGGGAGTTTTTTCAAGAATGGATACCCAAATAATCTTACGATTGTTCATTCGGCGGGACAAAGTAATCGTAAAGATGGGATCCAACACTTTGCTCATGAAGGGTTATTGAAAAGAATTATCGGTTCTCACTGGGGATTACAGCCTCGTACAATGCAGTTAATACATGAAAATAAGATTGAAGCTTATTGTATCCCGCAAGGACAAATTGCTCACCTTTACCGGGCGATGTCTCATGGCAATCCTGGACGTATTACAAAAATTGGTTTAAATACCTTTGTTGATCCCCGTCTGGAAGGGGGAAAAATGAACGAACGGACGAAGGCGTTGCCGGACATTTCAGAGGTAATTACGATTAAAGATGAAGAGTTTATGTTTTATCATGAAATCCCTCTTGATGTGGTAATTTTCCGGGGAACGACTGCCGACGAAAATGGTAATATTACAACAGAAGACGAACCGATGAAACTGGAGATTCTTCCGGCGGTTTTAGCTGCTAAGCGTTTCGGCGGAAAAGTTATTGCTCAAGTTAGAAGAGTTGCTCAAAATGGGACCTTACATGCTAAAGATGTGGTTGTGCCCGGAGTATTTGTTGATGCTATTGTAGTAGCCCAATCTAATGAGGATCACCCACAGACCAATTGTACTCTTTATGATCCGGTTTATTCAGGTGATCTCAAAGTGCCTACTGATGCGATCCAGCCGATACCGTTTAATATCCGGAAAGTAATTGGACGTCGCGGCGTCATGCTTTTAAAGAGTGGAAGTATTATTAACCTAGGGACGGGAATTCCTAATGATACGGTTGGACCGGTTTTGTTTGAAGAACAACTGAGTGATCAGATTATGGTTACGGTTGAGTCCGGTCTCTATGGAGGAATACCAGAGGGCGGGATTGATTTTGGGATCGGTAAAAATGTGGAAGCTTTTATTACTCACCAAGAGCAATTTGACTTTTACAACGGCGCCGGAGTTGATTTTACCTTTATGGGAGTGGGTGAGATTGATCAATATGGTAATGTCAACTCAACAAAATTCGGTAGCCGGGCGCCGGGCGCCGGTGGGTTTATTGACATCACTCAAGGGGCAAAAAACTGTGTTTTCCTTACGACCTTTACGGCCCAAGGACTTGAAGTTGAATTTAACGAGAAAGGGGTTCAAATTAAGCAAGAGGGCAAGACCAAAAAGTTTGTCAAAAAATTCAACAGATGTCTTATAATGCTGAATTCAGGGCAAAGGGTCAGAATGCTTATTACGTAACAGAACGAGCAGTTTTTAAATTGGTGAAGGATGGGATCGAATTAATTGAGATTGCTCCCGGCGTAAATTTGGAGGCGGATATTTTGGCCAATATGGAGTTTAGACCAAAAATCTCCCCACATTTAAAAGAAATGGATCCCAGGATCTTTTTAGATAAACCGATGAAGTTATCACTTTAAGCCGAGAGGATAGAATAATTAATTCAAATGTTCAAAGCCGCCCATTCTTGGGCGGTTTTTGACTAAAGAAAAACGAATTATTTTATTCGAAAAATGAAAGGTATTAATTGAGATTATATTGTTTTATTGTATAATGAATAATGGACAATAGCTACTTACTAAGATTGTGACTCATGAACGAAGATCTAGAGGAATAATAGAATTAGACATTCCTTAGGATGGTCAAAGTTGTGGACAAAATCATAAAACGTTTGAAGGGATGAATAAAGAACATGATTATTGGTCAGTTTAATGATTCGTTCCAACCAATAATGGATGGGGTGGCAAATGTAACTAGGAATTATGCTTACTGGTTACATAAAAAGTATGGCTCATGTTATGTTGTAACCCCGAATTTTCCTAAGTATGAAGACTGTGAAGCTTTCGAAGTAATTAGATATTTTTCTCTCCCGATACCGGTGAGGCCTCCTTATCGCTTAGGGATTCCCCATATTGATCTTGAGTTAAGAAGAAAACTTAAAGAAATTCCTTTTGATCTTGTGCATACTCATTCTCCATTTTCCTCCGGGCAATTGGCGCTAAAAATTGCGCGAAACAGAAGAATACCGATTGTCGCGACCTTCCATTCAAAATTTTATGATGACTTTAAAACAGCTACGAAATCCGATGTTCTAGCACAATTTGGGGTTAAGCAGGTCATAAACTTTTTTAATTCTGTGGATGCGGTTTGGACCGTGAATAAAGCTACAGTAGAGACTTTAAGAGAGTATGGGTATAAGGGAGCAGTCGATGTGGTTTATAATGGGATTGATTTTACCCCTGTTTCAAATTTTGAAACCAGACGTCAACAGATCGATGAGTTATTTACGCTTTCACCTCAGGAAAACGTGCTACTTTTTGTTGGGCAACATATTTGGCAAAAAAATTTAAAACTACTGATCCAGGCTCTTCATTTTTTACACCAATGGGGAACAAGTTTTAAAATGATCTTTGTCGGAACTGGCTTTGCTGAAAAGGCGATGAAGGAACAAGTACAGGAATTAGGGATAAATAATAAAGTAATCTTTCTGGGTAATCTCCTTGATCGGGAATTATTAAAATCATTATATGCCCGGGCTGACCTTTTTCTTTTCCCCTCTATTTATGATACCGCTGCGATTGTGGTCAGAGAAGCAGCAGCGGTTCAATGCCCTTCAGTGGTAGTCGAGAATGCTAATTGTGCGGAAGGATTAATCGATAATTATAATAGTTTTATTGCTCCTAATGATGCGGAATCTTATGCCCGGAAGGTTAAAGAAGTTCTTTCTAATCGCCCTCACCTAAGTCAAGTTGGAGAGAAGGCTCAACAGACACTCTCCAGGCATTGGGAGCAAATAATAGAAGAAGTAGCTGAGAAATATCAAAACCTTATCATTGAATATAAAAATAAGGAAAGGTTTTCCGTTAGCATTAACTACTGATGAATACTTGTTGAATTTTTACTCCATGACTACCTCTGGTGTTTTTCTTATGGTAAAATAAGATTGAAAAAACTGAAAGGCGGTCAGGGCGTGTCGGATGAGAGATATATTGCGGTTATTGGTTCCCGCCATTTTTACGGCAAAAAGATTTTCAAACCTGCGCAAATAGTAAAACTAGTCAAAGAGCCGGAAAATATTTATGATGATGAGGCGATTCGAGTAGAAATTACACCTGTTGGGCAAGTAGGTTATGTAGCCAACAGTACAGCTACGGTTCCAAGGGGTTGCCATAGCGCCGGAAGAATATATGACACCTTTGATCAACACTGCTTTGGTGTAGTTAGGTTTCTTACTAACGAAACCGTGATTGTCGAACTACTGGAAAAAGTGCGGATGCAAATTGTTTTAATTGAAGAAAGCGATCTCAATCAAACAAGATAACTTATTACCCCTAGAGGGTTAATAACACCCTCAGATTTAACGAAATATTGATATTACAAAAAAGGTTGAGGAGTGCTGATATGCAACTACTAGTTTTTGTTTTGAATAAAGTAGATCGTTTAGAGGACCTTTTGAAAGAATTGTTAAACGTAGGAATAAAAGGGGCAACTGTCTTGGAGAGTACAGGGATGGCAAGGGTCTTACATGATGCCATTCCGATCTTTGGTTCGCTCAAGATGCTTGTTAATCAAGGTTACTCTTATAGTAAAACAGTATTTGTTGTTTTAAAAGATGATCAGGTTAAATTAGCAATAGATTCGTTAAAGCAAGTAGTAGGTGACCTATACAAACCGGATGTAGGGATTCTTTTTACCATTCCTCTTAACCAGGTAGAAGGTGGAAATTTTAGCTAAAATCTACCTTTGGATCAATAAAAGTTATTTTTGCCCTAATTATTATTGGCTTGGATGGTGTTTTACTTTTTGTTGGTAAACTATAAATTCAGTAAATTAATCTGCATAGGAGTTCGGATAATAGATGCATATTCTTTATTATTTAGCGATTATTCTTTTTTCTGGAATAATCCTGGCACGGATTGTCTCCAAATTAAAGTTACCTAATGTTACCGGTTATTTGTTAGCCGGAATTATTATTGGGCCGTCAGTTTTAGGGCTTGTTCCTGGCGATGTCGCTTCCTCATTTTCCTTAATTTCTGTGGCGGCTTTGGGCTTTATTGCTTATAGCATCGGTAGTGAATTGAATTTGGAACATATTCGAAAAAGTGGCCGGACTATTTTCTGGATCACATTACTTGAGGCTTTGGGAGCGGTGATGATCGTTGATCTGGCGATGATCTTTATTTTCCGACAACCGGTGGCCTTTAGTCTTGTTTTAGGCGCGATTGCGGCCGCCACCGCCCCAGCAGCAACGATTATGGTCGTACGTCAATATAAAGCTAAAGGACCACTAGTCAGCACTCTATTACCGGTGGTGGCGATGGATGACGCAGTGGCGATTATTGTTTTTGGTTTTTCAACCGCGGCGGCCCAAGCGATCATTAGTACAGGTATAGATGGCTCGATCGGAATTTTAATCTTTCGCTCGCTTAGAGAAATTGTTTTGGCTTTATTTATTGGTTTTCTTGTAGGACTCTTCCTCTCCTATTTTTCTCGAAAAGCCAAAGGTGAAGAGGAACTACTATCTCTTACTATTGCTTCTCTTTTTCTGACGATTGGTATTTCCTATTTTTTAAAGGTATCTCCGCTTCTTTCTTGTATGATGGTGGGGGCGACTGTTTCGAACCTGGCTTATAATAAAAACAGACTATTTTCGATTGTTGATCGGTTTACACCCCCCATCTTCCTCGCCTTCTTTACCTTAGCTGGAGTTGAATTAAAGTTTGACATCCTTCATCAGGTAGGATTGATCGGTGCTGGTTATGTGGTTTTTAGGGTTATTGGGAAAATGCTCGGCGCCTACTTGGGAGCGAAGATTACCGATGCTCCGGCTGTTGTCCAAAAGTATCTAGGGTTAGCTCTTATTCCTCAAGCAGGAGTAGCAATTGGTCTTTCGATGATTACTGAACAGATTATTCCAGGGATGGGAGCAGTAATTAGGACCATTATTCTCTCAGCTACAGTTATTTATGAGTTGGTTGGTCCGGTAGCAGCCAAGATCGCTTTGAAAAAAGCAGGAGAAATAACTGTCAAAGAGTAACAGGGAAGATTGGATTTTTGTAGGAGATCAATATCTTGCGATCAAATCGTAAATAATTGAATTAGGTAATTCTGTGAAGATCCCTAGAAAAGAATTGAAAGGCTGGTTTAAACCAGCCTTCGCTCTTCGTTTATAGGTATATTTCTTCAGATAGTATTTACATCGTCGAATTAGGGGGTTATTTTCTTGTTCTATAATTTACTGCTACTAGTGTTTGGTGTTTTTTGCTGTGCAACCTCAGTAATATTTATTAAGCTTTCTCAGATCCAACCAATTACCTTATCATCTTTTCGTTTATTGACAGCGACAGTTTTTCTTATGCCGATCTTTTTTAAGGAATACCGGGTTTATAGAGAAAAAATTTCCCTTAAAGACTTTTTAACCCCGGTCTGGCCAGCAGTCATTCTTTCTTTTCATTTTATCTCTTGGATTGCTGCTGCCCGGCTGACTTCGGCTGCCAATGCCAGTTTAATTGTGAACCTTGTTCCTTTGGTTATGCCCTTGTTACTTTATGTTTTTCTTAAAGAAAAAATCGACAAAACAGAAACAATAGCTACGCTGATCGCATTAGCTGGTGTAAGTTTACTTGGCTTCTCTGATTTCAGCGCCAACCCAGAATTTCTGAAGGGCGATATCCTTAGTTTTATCTCAATGCTCTTTTTAAGTATCTATTTAGTATTAGGTAGGAAGAATTCGGACCAAGTTAGTTTATGGCTCTATATTGTCCCTCTTTACTTTTTCGCTTTTTGCTTCTGCTTTGTTGTCGCTCTCATTTTCGAAACTCCGCTTCGTTGTTATGAGGCCAGAGATATTATAATCGCTATCGGCCTCGGTCTAGTGCCTACAGTAATTGGACATACGGTATTAAATTATGCAATGCGGCATCTTCGTGGTCAAGTGGTCAGCATTTTTAGCATGTTTCAATTTGTCTTTGCGGGCGTAATGAGCTATTATCTCTTTAACGAAGTGCCAACCAAGACCTTTTATTTTGTAAGCCTTCTCCTGACTATTAGTGGTATACTGGTAACCATAGGCGCCACGGGCCTCTCTTCTTTTTTACGCAAAAAATCCCAGCCATTTAAATGAACTTTAATTGTCATAAAATAGCTTTTATCTGGTTTAGGCTTTGCTTTTGAGAGCGGCCTTTTTTTTTACCAACTCAGCTATTTCTGGGAAAGAACGTCGTAACTGAACGATGATCCAACCATGTATTTTACTATCGCCATTAAACCATGCTTCCGTAATTAAACTTAAAAAGAGCATCAATTCTTCGGGTGGACAGATATTCTTTGTTTTCTGCTCACAAGAGATGTTTTCCGGTCGAGCGTACTCTCCTTTTAGCAGCCAATCAACAGATACCTCATAAAGTTCTGATAAGAGAACAAGTGCTTTAGCAGAAGGATCGTGTTTGGCATTTTCCAATTCACTCAGGTTACCAGTGGAAATCCCCGTTTTGGTGGATACGTCAAGGATAGTTAATCCTTTGCTGATACGGGCGTTTTTTAGACGATTAGCTAAGTTTGTCATAGAATACTGGAAAATATCATATTTTCCCTATAAACCTCCTCTCTTTTGTGAACTAATAATAGTATAGAAATATTATTGGCATATATTTCTTTAGCCCCAGTTTAATCCGGTGATAAGATAAGTTTATGTCTTTGTTATTTCAAGATAAATTTCGGATTAAAGATAAAAAGGGCTAAATGTTCTCCACATTCCGACCGATTACTATCATAAGAAGAAAATAGGGAGCCGCAAATATAAAAACTAGTATTAAAAAAGGACATAGAATGATTTCGTCAAATACAATTTTCGAAATATTAAAAAAACAATTGTTATTTATTATGGTTACCGGTGGTTGTATTAAAAGCTTGTAAGCCATATGAAAGTTCTATTTTTATTCTTTCGATTGCACAGCAAAGCTAGAGTAGATAACTATCTACAAAACAAAGATATAGATTTGTTCCTTGGTTTACTGATGAGTGACAGTTATGAATAACATTATTACCAATAGAT
>ENA-UOOK01000415-UOOK01000415.1-fermentation-metagenome-genome-assembly--contig:-NODE-415-length-55785-cov-5.712596_pt1 | contig 55785 bp, 48 predicted proteins | sample MGYA00245777_ERZ724023 | MGnify/ENA primary metagenome ERZ724023 (study PRJEB28704, sample SAMN03018312) | fermentation metagenome | biome: anthropogenic terrestrial biome; feature: soil; material... | reverse complement strand
TCCTGCAAGAGCTGTTTATGTTCGCAACAGAAACAAGAGAAAAGATTATCTCATTATTATTACAACTGATATGACCATAGACGAAGAAGAAATAATCCGCATCTACGGAAAACGCTGGAATATCGAAGTTTTCTTCAAGGTTTGTAAATCATACCTCAAGTTAAGCAAAGAATGTAACTCTCTATCCTACGATGCAATGACTGCACATACAGCAATTGTATTTACAAGATATATGCTACTATCTGTTGAAAATCGTGGTGAAACAGATTTGCGAACATGTGGTGAAATATTCTATTTAGTTGCAGATGAAATGACTGATATTACTTTGATTCAGGCTTTTCATTTATTGATGCAATTATTCTTGGATACAATATCTGAGAAATTATCATTAACTAAAAAGCAGTTAGATCAACTAATGGATGACTTTATGCAAAATATTCCTATACACCTTAAATCCAAGTTGCATTTATGTGCCTAAAGTCTCGTTTTTTATATGCTTTTTACTTGTTTTATGTTGAATTTTCAAGGTTCATAACAGAATATTTATGTGCGAAGTTTAAGTTAATAAGACATTCTAAGTTCACCTTTTTTTAAGCTTTATGTAAATATAAAGTGACTGTTAACAAAATGCCAAGCGGGAAGGACAGATTACAGATATTTTATATGCAGTAAAATTAAAGTATTTCTAAATGTTAAAGTATTTCTAAATGATGAAAAGAAATTATTAAAAATCAAGGAGGCTAAAATATGGGAAAGCAAAGTAAAGGATATTGTCGGTATTGTCAGAAAGAATATACAAAGGCGGGCATGGTACGGCATATTGCAGTATGTAAGGAACGAATGAAGGAGATTGAAAAGAGTGCAGGCGCAAAATCGTGCGGTTATTTCACCCTTTCAATAACAGGGAAATACTACAAAGATTATTGGTTGATTATAGAGTGCAGGGAAAATGCCACTCTGCAGGATGTGGACCAGTTTTTGAGGGATATATGGTTGGAGTGCTGCGGACATTTAAGCGCGTTTAATATAGACGGAGAGTCGTATGAACGTTTTACGGATGATTCAGATTTTTGGGGGGAACCGTCGAAAAACATGAAGCACCAGTTAAAAAAGGTTCTTGATAAGGGGATGAATATAGATTATGAATATGATTTCGGGTCATCAACTGATTTGATAATTACGGTATCTGATTATAGAGTTGGTCCGTGGAAGAAAGATAAGCTCACCCTTATTGCCAGAAATAAGCCCATAGAATATATCTGTTCGGAATGTGGAAAGAAAGCTGCCAGATCAGTCTGTACACAATGTATATATGACGGAGATGGGTTCCTGTGCGAAGATTGTGAGGATAGTCATGAATGCGGAACAGACATGCTGCTTCCAATATGCAATTCACCCCGTTGCGGAGTATGCGGATATGAAGGTAGTAAATTATATGGAGATTGACTGATATTAGAATAAGAATACAGTCAAGCAGAAAAGTGAGGATACATATGATAAACAAAGAAAACATTTACAACAATTTACTAAGATTAGTTGAGGTTCCAAGCATTTCGGGAACCATTGGAGAGGTAAAGGCAGCATATAGGATTGAAGAGCTTCTTTATGAAATTCCTTATTTCAGCCTGCATAGAGAAAATGTAAGACTGATTCCCATTGAAGGAGACCCTTTCGATAGGTGTATTGTTACAGCTTATCTTGACCTAGAGCCAGATTGTCCTGAGACCGTAATATTAACAGGACATTATGATGTTGTTGATGTGGAGGAATACGGGCATCTCATGGATAAGGCATACAATGTTGAGGAAATTACCAAGTGCATAAATCAGATGCCCCTTGATGAAGACAGCCGTAAGGACTTTGAAAGCGGAGAATGGCTGTTCGGAAGGGGAACAGCAGATATGAAATATGGACTTGCTCTTTGTATCGAGCTTTTGAGGCACTTTTCCGAAGATGGAGGAATAAGAGGAAAGATTTTATATGTTGCGGTTTGCGGCGAAGAGACAAACTCTGAAGGAATGCATGGTGCGGTATCCTTCCTGAATGAGCTTGCATTGGAAAAGAATTTAAAGTATTCCGCATTTCTTTTGACGGAATGCTATATGATGGATGACCAGTCAAGTGATACCAACAGATATATTCATTACGGGGCATCGGGCAAAGTAATGCCTATGTATTTCTTTGTGGGTGAAGCAACTCACGGTGGGGAACCATTTTTAGGATTAGATCCGAATTTGATTGCAACGGAAGTATACAGAGAAATGGAGCTTAATACGGATTTTTGCCAGCAGAATCACGGTCAGACAACACCTCCTCCCGTATGCTTGAAATATCAGGATTTGAAGAATACATACTCCGTATCGACACCTTTATATTCAGCAGCCTACTATAATATTATTACTATCAGCTTAAACCCTGAAGAGGTAATGAAAAGACTTGTGGAGATCGGGGAAAAAGCATTTGAAAATGCCATAGGGTTTGTTCGGGAAAAAGCAGATAAATATGAAAAAATAACGGGAGAAAGACCGGTTACTCTTCCTGTTGCACCATGTGTTAAAACCTTTTATGATTTATACAGTGAGGTTAATAAGGATTTTAAAGGTGATTTGGATGATTATATAAAAAGATATGCGGAAAAACTTTTGGAAGAAAAAATAGAAATTCAGGAAATAAGTATAAAAATCGTAAAAAAGGTATATGAGTTGTATAAGGACAAGAGACCTATGGTAATTGTTTCTATTATACCGCCGTATTATCCTGATGTTTATATGGACAAGAATCGTAAGGATGCAAGATATTTATTAGACTGTGTTGATGAAGTTATACAATATGCAAAAGATAAGTACGGCGAAACACTTAAAATGAAGGACTATTTTATGGGGATTTCCGACATGTGCTATACAAGTCTTGCGGGAAATATGAGCTTTGATAAGATTTTTGAAAATATTGTGGGAGCAAACATGATTTACAAATTCCCAATGGATGATTTGAAAAAGTTCAGCGTTCCGGGTATCGTCTTGGGAGGTTACGGCAAGGATTTTCACAAGCATACGGAAAGGCTGCACACGGGCTATAATTTTGATGTTTTGCCGGAACTCTATGTCCGCCTCATTGAAAAAATATTAAAATGACAAAAAATATATTAAAATGACAATGTATGCAAAGACCGGACATACGATGAACTGTTATCATATGTCCGGTCTTTGTATTTTCTACCATATTTAATGCAACCTTTAGTGTGTTTTATCGTCTAAATAGTCAGGAGGATGTGATGGTGGCAGAAAGATTGTTGATTAAGAACTTAAAACAGGGCAAAGAAGACGCCTATAGACAATTAGTCGAAGAATACGGCAATAAATTATTTAAAACCTGCTGCCTGATACTGAAGGACAGAGAGGAAGCAGAGGATGTTGTTCAGGAAACTTTTATAAGAGTTTTCAACAAAATTGACACCTTTAAGGAAAAATCGGGACTTTATACATGGATTTATGCAATAGCCCTTAACCTGTCAAGAGACAGGATGAGAGTGAAGCAGGATATGCTTGAGCTAAAGGATGAGCTGATTGGAAATAATGATTTAGAAGCACAGGTTGAAATGAATATTGACAGGGAGCTTTTAAGAAAAGAGATTTTTGGAATGAATTCAATTTATAGAGAGGTGCTTGTTCTTTTCTACTTTGAGGAGCTTTCCATAAAGGAGATTTCAAATTTGTTAAATGAAAAAGAAGGAACAATAAAAAGTAAGCTCTCGAGAGGTAGAAATATATTAAGGGAAAGTCTTTTGAAAGGAGGACGGTAAAATGGATAGTAAGGATAGATTGGGAATGGAAATAAAAAAAATAATGGAAGAAGAAGCATTTGACCTGACTCTGTCTCAGAAAACTATTGACAATATTATTAAGCACAGGAAAAAAACTTTAACTGAAAAGATAAAGGATTTTTTAAACAGGAAGATAGAAGTATCCCTTGCACCCGCAATAGTCAGTGTTGTGGTTTTGCTTGCTCTCATATTAATTCCACAGGATATGTTTAAATCGCAAAACGAAAAAGTTATTTATATGGGAAGTTCTTATGTAATAATCAGGGCGAGAGGTGAACAGCAATGAAAATTAAAATTAAGATAAAAACCTTGATTCTTGCTGTATTTATATTTGTCCTTACATTGATGAAAGGAATACCCACTGCAGCACTGATGATAGCCGGTACACTTGAGACTAATGGCTCGGAAAAAGCCTCGCTTTTTTATGAAAAATACGCATATTATCCTACTACACCAAAGATTAAGGGAAAATTTCTTTATGCAGACAGCCTCATAAAAAGCTTTAACAAATATTCAATATTTTTAACAGGCTGGGGAGGAGGAGAAAATACAAGTCCCGAGGATATGGAAAGAGCAAAGCAAATACTTAAGGAAATCATGGCGGAAACTTCTGTTAAAACCAGCGAGAAGGATTATTATTTAAAATCATATAAAATGCTTCTCGATATTTCAATAGCATCTGGAGATGCGGAAATGCTCAGGGAATGGATTGCTTTCGGACAAAGGTGCGAGGATGAAAAGATAATATATACGGCTGATGTATATGACGGATTTCTTCATCACGTTAACGGAGACAGGGAATTTGCAGAAAAAATTGTTGAAAAATATGAAAAAACAGATCTTAAGGACATAAAGACGGATATATTAGATGCGGAAATAGCCTTGTTTGACGGAAAATTGGAAGAAGCTGAAGCTCTGTATAAAGAATTGTATAAAAACAAATGGGGAGAATTTGCGAGAAACTTCGGCTCGCAGGGATATGACAGAAGAGATTGGTTTGAAAGAACAATGGAGGATTTTAAAGGAGACAATGCTATAACAGGAACAGTTACCTATGAAGGAAAGCCTATGCCCTTTGTGGAAATATATGTGCAGGAAGCAACCGGAAGCTTTAGTTACAGTCCCAGCGGAGAAAGCTACTTTGCTATAACCGATATAAACGGAGAATTCCGTACACTTGGTCTGAGGGACGGATTATACAGTGTGGGAATCGGAGTAGACGGTTCTGTTTTGGCAAACAAGGAGCTCCGGCGCTCAACTCATCAATATGTTGAATTGAACGGAGAAGACAAGGAAATTCAATTTGAATTCACAAATACGTTTAAAATAATTTCTCCCAAGCCGGGAGAAAGGGTATCGGGAGATAACTTTACCGTATCCTGGGAGGCGGTTGAAGGCGCTGCCTATTATATGGTTACACCGACGGTTTTTTATGAGCCCTTCGGGGAAAAAGGAATCAGTACACGTGTGCGCATAGAGGATAAAAACGGAGAATACAGATTTACCGAAACAAAGGCTGAATTTAACATAAATATGTTTAGGAACAACCCGAATATTACAGTCAGTGATAATGAAAGCGGGTATCTTGGCGCTCAGGCTGTTCTTGGAATATTCATTCCGAGAGTTGAATATCCCATTGTAGTAGATGCGTTTGATGAGGATAATGAATTAATAACAAGCAGCCTTCCCTTAAGATCCTACTATGACCAAATTCCAAGCATTACGGTTGAAGGGGAGCTTGCGGAGGGAGAAATGCTTATTTATTACAAGAACTATCCTGCGGCAATTGAATACTACGAAAATATTCTTAAGGGAGATCCAAATAATACGGATGCATTGAGATATCTTACAAGAATCTACGGAATCGGCTGGAAGGAAGGGGAAAGGAATCTTGACAGAGCATTTGAGTTAGGACGGAAATATACGGAAATTTCAGGAAACAGAAAGCTGCTGACAAATATTCTTGACAGGATGAGCATACGTGAGATTAAGGAAAACAAGGATAGGGGTTATTCGGCTATTACGGAAGCTATGAAGGATCCTGATTTCGATAACTATTATTTTTTATACAAATATAATATTGCAATTGAGAACTATGAGGAAGCAAGAGAGGCTCTCAGAAAATATGAAAGTGTAACGGATAACTTAGTTTTCTTAAATATGTATTTCGGAGATTATATGGAGGCTTCTGAAAATATAAAATCAGAAAGCTTTTATAGGTCAAGATTATCGTCAGATAAGGTTAAGGATGCAATTGAAGGATTGGGTGAAAATCCTCCTAAAGAAGATGAATTAAATGTATTTAACGAATTTTTATTAAAATTGATTAATGGAATTCCCTATGAAGAGGGAAAGAATATTTACAATGAAACGGTAAAACATATTTCAAATAATAATATAAGGACTATAATTGAAGAAATTTATCTCGAAAGGCGCTGGTCAGAATACTAAGCCATACATGCTTTACATAATAATTAAATATGTAAAGCATGTATCTTTTTATTTTCTACGCAATGCTTTAGGTGTTGTGCCGAACCTTTTTTTGAATGCCTCCGAAAAATGGCTTACATTTGTGTATCCCACGGCAAAGGCTGTTTCGCTTACATTGTAGTTCTCCTGACTCATAAGGGCAAATGCCTTTTCTAACCGCTGCTCCCTGACATATTCATATACGGTCTTCCCGAAGCATTGCTTAAAGGAACGCTTAAGCTTGCAGTCATTCATCTGAATCATGCGGGACAGTTCAAGGAGGGTGGGAGGAGAAGCAAGCTGATTTAATAAAATTTCCTTAGCATATGACAGACGCTCCATATCCGTCTTTGAAATTTTGTATAATTGATTTTTACAATCGCTCCTGCAGAGTAATCTTTCAATGTTTATGGAAAGCAGCTCTAAAATGCAGCTTTCAAGGAGGAGCCTGTTTAAATTATCCGAACTGTTTGTAAACAAGGAATCTAACCTGTTGACAATGCATTCCTCACGGGCATCGCTTTTAAAATTGCTGTAATAACATTCATCATTAAGGAAGGAATGAAATCCGATTCCGCTTTTGCCGCAGACTGCTTCACAAAAATTATCAAAGGCATTCGGGCTTACCCAAATTGAGTACAATTGTACCTCGTTTTCGCTATCATATTCGGAATGACCGGTCACCTGCCCTAAAAATCCAAGTGATGAATATCCGCTCCGAAGTTCTATTGGCTTGCTGTTTACCTCTCCGTAAATTGAATTTTTCCGGCTGTAGCTCAATTCAAATACGGGGGCGGTTGTTTCGGATTTTCTCATTGTTTTATGAGTCAGCGTTCCGGAGGAAAGCATAATATGTACATCGGGACGCACGGATATAAGCTTTTTCGGAAATATATCCGAGGGCTCGAATTTTAACGGTAAATATGACATTGCAGATACCTTGTGTCCTTAAGCATATTCCGCAAAGGACAATCCTTTCATCCTTATTATAGTTAGCGAAAACTAACTTGTCAATATATTTATTTCCCCCTGCGCTCCGTTACGGGGCAAAGAAATTCCGTTCAGGGGCAGAAGCACAGTATAAATTTGTGTATACTGATTATTGGTTAGCGCTATCTAACCAATATATATGGGAGAAATAAAATGAAGAAAAAATTAATTATATCAATGTGTCTCATGCTGACGGTATTAATGGCCGCATGCTCGCCTGCGGCAAGCACTCCGCAGACACCGAATCAACCTGGGCAGCCTGAACAGCCAAAAGAACCTGAACAGCCGGAGCAGCCCTCCGATAAAGAGGGTACCATTACGGTTGAGGATATGAAGGGAACTGCAGAAATTCCTGCTGAACCAAAGCGCATAATTGACGTTTCAGGCTCAGCGGACGAGCTTATTGCCCTTGGTGTTCCTTTCATTGCATCTGCAAATACAAGCATGTTTGACGGTGTAACCGTGCCGGACTACCTCAAGGATTATTTTACGGACAATAACGTAGAAGTCGTGGGAAATTACTCCGGAGCATCCGGTGATTTAAATCTTGAAAAGATTGCGGAGCTGAAGCCGGATCTCATAATAATGAATATCAGGCACGACAAGGTGTACGAGCAGTTAAAGGCAATTGCGCCCACAGTTATGCTCAGCGATGACATCAACTTTGTAGACTGGCAGGGACGCTTTAGCCAGCTGGGAAAATGGTTCAGCAAGGAAGCTGCCGTTGCCGACTGGATTAAGGCATATGATAAAAAGGCGGAGGAGCTTGGGGCAAGGATTAAGGAAAAGGTGGGAGATGAAACATTTGCGGTGCTTGAGGCAAATTCAGTTCATTTCGGCTCCTATTATGTTTACAGGACGGGAGGTCCCGGAGATTTGATTTTCAGTGCAATGAAGCTTCCTCCTTCAGCGGGGGTTCCCGAGGGTGTATGGGGCGAGGTTGTCGATGCGGAGTACTTTTCCAAGATTGACGCAGACCATATTTTCTTTTTCAGCGATGACGGAAAGGTCGGAGATACGGCGGACAGCCCCACATGGCAGAATCTTAAGGCTGTGAAGGACGGAAATGTATACTGCGGGGTGAACGATCTGCAGTACAACATGGCATATACTCCCAACGGCAAGCTTTTGTACATGGAGAAATTGGCAAATGCCGTAATTAATCACACAGATGTTGAGTAACAGAAAAGAAAATACGGAAAATAAATCTGAATATAAAATAAAACGGCTCAGGACAAGAAGCGGATATGTATTTTCAATGCTTCTTATGGCTGTGATATTGCTTCTGTCCCTGATGCTTTCCGCAAGCATGGGAGTTGCGGGAGGAAGCTTCGGTATGCTTATGCACACCTTAGCTCATCCCGGCAGGACCTCGGAAATAGGAAGAATCATGCTTGAAATGCGAATGCCGAGAGCCCTTGCCGCCTGCTTTACGGGGGCGGCATTCTCTCTTGCGGGCGGCGTGATGCAGGGCGTGACGGGAAATCCTCTGGCGGATGCGGGGCTTTTGGGTATTAATGCGGGAGCCGGGTTTTTTGTTGCTCTTACGGCGGTACTTCTGCCCTCAATGACCGCTCTCGGAACCACTGTTTCGGCATTTTTGGGTGCTGCGACCGCAGTACTCATGGTATACGGCTTGGGAATGGGGAGGCACAAGACCGGAACCATACGTCTGATACTGGCGGGCTCTGCCGTCTCGGCATTTTTAACCGCTCTCAGTCAGGGTATATCACTTGCCTTTGGACTTTCTAAATCCCTTTCCTTTTGGGCTGCGGGAAGCTTATCCGGTATTACCTGGAGGCATTTTATTCTGACTGCGCCGTGGATTATAGCAGGGGGATTTATAAGCCTTGTTCTTTCCCGCAGGCTTTCGGTGCTTGCCTTGGGTGAGGAAAGCGCGGCGGGTCTCGGAGTGAATGTCCGTAGGCTTCGTCTTGCAGGCATAACAGCGGTGCTGATTATGGCGGGAGCAAGTGTTTCCTTGGTGGGAGGAATTTCCTTCATCGGACTTATCGTTCCTCATTCCGTGCGCTTTATTTTCGGAGAGGATTATGTAAGGCTTCTGCCTGCGTCCGCACTGCTTGGAGCCATACTTTTAGTGCTTGCGGATATAGCCGCAAGAACTATAAATGCTCCCTTTGACACACCAGTGGGAGCCTTGGTGTCGGCGATAGGCGTTCCTGTTTTTCTTGCGCTTACCTATGGGAAAAAGGGGGAGGTCCTATGAAAAGCAGAAAACAAAGGCTTTCGCTGACGGGTATTTTTCTTGCGCTAATAGCTGTTGTGCTGATATCTGTAAACAGCGGCTATTCGAAGCTTCCATATACGGAGGTAATCAAAAGCATGATTAATCCGGGAGGAGCCGATGCATCCGTAATACTTATGCAGATTCGCCTGCCGAGGATTATTCTTGCCGTCCTATGCGGTATGGGTCTGTCGCTTTCGGGCTGCATACTTCAGGCGGTGACGGAAAATCCCCTTGCCGACCCGGGAATTCTCGGAATCAATGCGGGAGCAGGCTTTACGGTTATGCTGTTTTTAACGCTTTTTCCGTCACTGCATATAAAAACAATGGCGCTGCAGCCTATTTTTGCCTCGGCTGGGGGATTTCTTGCCGCAGGAATTTTGTACGGCTTTTCCAAAAGAAACGGCAAAATCAGACCATCCTATCTTTTGCTTGGGGGCATCGGAGTTTCCGCCGGGTTTTCTTCAATTATGCTGATTATGGCTTCCGATATGGAAAACAGCAGCTACCAGCTTGTGGCAAGGTGGCTTGCGGGGAATATATGGGGAAGCAGCTGGTACCAGGTGAGGGCGCTTGTTCCGTATCTGCTGATTTTGATTCCGCCACTTCTTTTCAAGGCGAATATTTTAGACCTGCTTCTCCTTGGGGAGGAGGCGTCTCTCGCCTTGGGAGTGAGGGTGGAGAGGGAAAGGCGAATGCTACTGATTGCCGCCGTTGCACTTGCCGCAAGCTGCATTTCGGTCAGCGGAGGAATCAGCTTCATCGGTCTTGTTGCGCCGCATATTGCACGAAAATTCGTGGGAGTACGGCACCGCACTCTGATGCATGCTTCAATGCTGATGGGAGGCGTGCTTCTGCTTTTGGCGGACACGGTGGGACGCTCTGTATTTCAGCCTGTTGAAATACCCGTTGGTATAGTTATTTCCGTATTGGCGGCGCCATATTTTTTGTACCTGCTTCGCAGGCAATTATAGGAGGGATATTTTGCAATCTTGTATAAAGGTCAGTAATTTGTCTGCCGGATACGACGGAGTTCCGGTTTTTCACCACATTGATATGGAAATTCCAAAGGGGAAAATCACAACTCTTATCGGCTCAAACGGTTCGGGAAAGTCCACCATTCTAAAAACCATGTCCCGACTGATAGTTCCGGAAAGCGGAGCGGTTTATTTGGAGGGCGAGTCAATTCACAGCATGCCTACAAATATTGTGGCGCAAAAGTTAGCGCTTCTTCCCCAAAGCGCAAAAACACCCACGGGCATTACCGTGGAGGATTTAACAGAGTACGGACGCTTTCCGTACAGGGGCAGGCTTTCGGGACTTACGGCGGAGGACAGGGAGATTATACGCTGGGCATTGTCAAGCACCAACATGACTGCTCTTGCCCACAGGGAAATGGATCAGCTTTCCGGCGGACAGCGGCAGCGCGGGTGGATTGCAATGGCTTTGGCGCAGAAAACAGGCATACTGTTTTTAGACGAGCCCACAACCTACCTTGACATTTCCCATCAGCTTGAAATATTGCAGCTTCTGCGAAAATTAAACGAGGAGCAGGGTGTTACGATTGTAATGGTTCTCCACGACCTTAACCATGCGGTTATGTTTTCGGATTATCTCATAGCCATAAAGGACGGGAAAAAATACACCTCCGGCACACCGGAGGAGGTAATTACAGAGCAGACACTGTCGGATGTTTTTGATGTGGAGGCGGTGGTAATCCGCCATCCGGTCTTGGATGTTCCCGTCTGTCTGCCCTATGGTGTGCGGGGGTAGCAGTTTTACTTTTATTTTACCGGTACCTTTGCGGCAGCCCTGCTTCTGCTCCAGCCCCTGCTGTTTTCCCTTGCGGTTACAAAATGCCTGTAGATTCCGCCGGCATTCATAAGCTCCTCATGGGTGCCCTGCTCAGCAACTTTACCGCCGGATATTACCAGTATTTTGTCGGCGTGGCGGATGGTATTGAGGCGGTGGGCGATGACAAGCAGGGTTTTCCCCTTGCACAGCTCGCTTATTGCCTGCTGGATGTAGCTTTCATTGTCGGCGTCCACGCTTGCCGTGGCTTCGTCAAGAATTACAATGGGAGCATCCTTCAGAATGCAGCGGGCAATTGAAATACGCTGCTGTTCGCCTCCGGAAAGGCTTGCTCCGCCTTCACCAACGACTGTTTCGAAGCCCTCGGGAAGCGCCGTGATGAAATCATAGCAGCGTGCCTTTTTTGCCGCTTCAATAACCTCCTCGCGGCTTGCCTCAGGTCTTCCCATGATTATATTGTTGTATATGGTTTCCTGGAACAGATACACTCTTTGAAACACCATGCTTATATGATTCATTAAATCACTGAGGGGAACGTCTCGCACATCCTGTCCCTTCACAAGAATCCGTCCGGATTTAACATCCCAGAACCGTGCTAAAAGGCTTGCTATTGTGGATTTTCCTCCGCCGGAGGGACCCACCATTGCAAGCATCCGGTTCCTTTCAAGGCTGAAGGAAACATTGTTCAGCACATTCTTTTCTCCGTATGCAAAGCTTACATTTTCAAACTGTACCTGGGGTGCTGAGGAATTCTCGGGAATAGTATGCACTCCCTTGTCCGGCAGCTCCTTCTGTGCGAAAACCTCCTCGATGCGGTCCATGCAGCTGTTCATAACCGTAAGCCGGGCGCTTTGACCGTACAATGCCTTGAGAGGACCGAACAGGTCAAACACAAAGAGCATTATGCCGACTAAATATGTTGTATCAAGTGACTCCTTGAAATAAAGGAATGTGGAAAGTGCAACCACAGCAGTGACGCCAAGACCGTAAACCATGTTTAGCCCCCGCTGCCATGGAGTGTGATTTTCCTCGAATTCTATGCTTGTGCGGCAAACCTCCCTGAAGCTTTCCGTCAGAGTTTTGGATTTTTCTCCGAGCAGGTTGTAGCTTTTGATTATTCCTATGCCCTCCGTGAAGTCCAAAACCGCTTCCGTCAGGTAACCGAGCTGTTCCTGCCGGATTGCCGAGTCCTCAACAGCCTCCTTCTTTAAGCCCCTTCCGATGAGAATAATAACAAGGGTTACAATCAAGCCTGCGATGCCAATCCATGTGTTGAAGAAAAACAGGAATATCAGCAAAATACCCTGTGAAAATATATAGTTCATCATATCGGCTAAAACAGTCATGCAGTTTTCCTCGATAAATACCATGTCAGTTGAAAGCACGGAGCTGATTTTGCCGATGTTACCCTCCGTAAAATAACCCATCGGCATCTTCCTCAAATGTGCTCCAAGCTCCATGCGCTTGTCGGCAAAAAGAAGGTAGCCTGCCGCGGATTGCAGTCTGTCCGCAATATTCTGAAACAGAATTTGAAGAATAATAATTATTGCCAGTGCAATGCCGATCTGCAGGCAAAGCTCCGGGGAGGCGGTTTTGTTGTAAAAGGCTGAAAGGGCGAGAAACCCCAAGCCTATGGGTGCGTTTTTCAATAATCCTTTTAAAAAGGAAAATACAAATGCAAGAGCAATTCTTCCCTTATACTTTCCGGAAGCTGTAAAAATACGTTTCATTAAGGCTGTCATACGGACGCCACCTCCTTATCTGTGCTTACCTTCCATTGGGCGCTGGCTTCCGCAGCCTGCCAAAGCCTTTCATATGCGGGGCAGCTTTCAAGCAGCTCATCATGAGTGCCTGCGGAAATTAAATTTCCGGCGTCCAATACACAAATCTGATCTGCGTTTATTATTGATTGCAGACGGTGGGCGATAACAATGACGGTCTTGCCCTCAATGACCTCCGCAATGGCATCGTTCATTTTTTCCTCGTTCTCCGGGTCCATAAATGCGGTGGCTTCGTCTAAGACTACTATCGGAGCATCCTTCAATATGGCTCGCGCCAAGGATATACGCTGGCGCTCACCTCCGGAAAGCTGCTTGCCTCCATCGCCCGCCATAGTGTGTATTCCCTTTTCTAATCTTTCTAAAAATTCTCTGCACTGTGCCTTCTCGGCGGCAGCCATTACCTCATCGTCCGTTGCGTCCGGTTTTCCCAATCGGATATTTTCCAAAAGGCTTATGTTGAAAAGAAACTGCTCCTGGGCAACATAGGAAATTAGATTGTTAAGGGATTCAAGGCTCATGCGGCGGATATCCTGCCCTCCGATTTTTACCGCACCGCCCGTTACGTCGTAAAAATGCACCAGCAGCTTGGCAAGGGTGCTTTTTCCGCTTCCCGATTCTCCCACCAGGGCTGTGAGACTGCCTTCGGGAATGGTTAAGTTAATTCCGTGGATAACCTGAGCCTCATTGTAGGCAAAAAGCACATCCTCAAACTCTATTTCATAATTTTTGCCCATAAATGAATCCGCTGTCTGCTCAACGGGCGGAGCACTCATCATCTTCTCTAAATTTTCCACCGTGTAGTTAATTCGCACCAGTGTGGGCAAGAAGTTCATTATTTTGAGAAGGGGAGCGCTTATGCCGAAGGACATGCACAGAACAAGGGCTAAATTCGGCAGTGTGGAATATCCCCGCAGTACAAGGTATGAGCCTATGGGAAGTACAAATAGTGCCACACAGGGAACGATGCTGTTATAAATTGCCATCCAGGGCCAGCATGCCCTATACCATGCAAGGGTGAAGTCCCGGTAGCTTTTAATGTCGTTTTCAAAACGCTTGTAGGATTCTCCGTCCCGATTGAATACCTTCACTACCTCCATGCCGTTTATATATTCAACGATGGTTTTATTCATCTTCTGCGCCGACTTGTAGTAGTTATCCATCTTGCTGGTGCCTGCCTTGTACATTGCCGCCATGGAAAGCATTCCCAAGGGAAGGGAGGCAAGAGCCAAGAGAGCCAAACGCCAGTCTGCAATGAACATTCCTATGAAAACAAGCACGGGAATTACAATATTTGCAATGCCCTCAGGGATGGCATGAGCCAAGGGAAGCTCAATGGTTTCAATGTCATCTATAAACATTTTTTTTACGGCGCCCACACCCTTTTCCTGAATTACACCCAAGGGAAGATTTTCAAGCTTGCCCTGAAGTGATATACGAAGGTTTTTAAGGGTATTGTACGCTGCGTTGTGAGACAGCGAAAGCCCCCATATGTACAGCACCGCATACAATACGGTACATATTGCAATTGCGGCAATGTTGAAAATAACATACTCCTGTGTGACTGGCCGGCGCATGAGCAGCGGCCCTATAATCCGGTAGATAAACCAGAAGGGGAGCACCTGCATGACCATTCCCGACACCATTGCCGAAGCGGCGGCATAGGTTGTTTTCCGGTGCTCTCCGGTGTATTCCAAAACTTTTTTAAACATTTAAATCCTCCTTTATGAATTGATGGGTTAAAACAGAATAAATATTGCTTTTTATATGTATATGCCTCCCCCTGGATGTTAGCATAGACTAACCTAAGGGTTAAATAAAAATCCCCCCAAGGGAATTTTATTCGGTCTCTGAAAAGCCCAAGACCATATTCCAGTTGAAAAGCTTACAGATTAACTCACTGTGCGCCTCAATCTGCTCCCATGTATATCCGTGAATGAAGGGTTCGTAAACTGTTGTCCAGAAAGCGGAGAGCAGAATGTGCATTTCCTCTATGGAAATATCCGCATGAGTCAGATCCCTGTTTCTTGCTTCCGTAAAATATTCATAGGTTTTAGTTGTCATTGCCTCCACAAAGTCATGCTGAAAATTTTCATATCTGGTTCCTGCGGCACGTGAAATCAGAAGTACGAAGCCGTCGTGATACCGGTAGAGGAAATCAAGCCATGGAAGCATATTTCCGTTCATTTCCCATGCTTTTATGAGCATGTCATCAGTCAGGTCACGCATATTTGCAGAGCTGCGCATTTTCACAAAATCATTCAATGCATTGACGGTATCTGCCGTTACGGCAAAGAACAATTCTTCCTTTCCCTTAAATCTTTTGTACAGCGCGCCCGTTGTAACTCCCGCATCTCCGCATATTGCCTTCAGCGAAGCCTTTTCAAACCCATGGGCAAGGAATTCTTTTTTTGCGCTCTCGAGAATGCGCGGTTCAATGGAGAGATCCGGCTTGGACATCTATATCCTCCTTGTAAATAAAAAGTGATAATTGAGTTATCGATAATTCAATTATCACTTTAGCAGACTGTCTGAAATTTGTCAATTGTTATTTTTTGCAGAAAAGGTGCAGGTGCGTGCTGCATAATAGAATTGAAGGGCTTCTTTATGAAATTCCCTATTTCAGACTGCATAGAGGAAATATGGCATTTTGCGACACAATCTGCGTTTAACTGCAAATACATCAGCTTTATTTTCATTTAAGCCATTGAAATGCAAATAGAAATAATATATAATCACTTTAAAGTAAAAAATGAGGAGTGATTTTGTGAAGAACAGAGCAGGACGAAAGATTAAAACAGGAAGCGGGAATGCCGAGTATAATTATTTTATACCCGCACCTTTGCCTCCCAAAAATCCGGCAATACAATATGATGATGAAATGATTTATTTGTTATCTGAAGCAAACAGATATATTGGCAGACTTGATGAGGTGACAGATACACTCATTTCCCCCGGGTATTTTGTGTACATGTATGCACGGAAGGAAGCAGCTTTGTCTTCTCAAATTGAAGGAACCCGGGCAACTTTTTCGGATTTGATAAAAGCGGAAGCAGGAATGGCTGATGAAGTTCCAAATGACGTTAAAGAAATTGAAAATTATGTAAAAGCTATAGCCTATGGATTTGAGAGACTTGAAACCCTGCCTCTGTCTTTAAGGCTTATACGGGAAATACATGGCATACTTATGGAAGGTGTCAGAGGAGAGAGTAAAACACCCGGAGAATTCAGAAGATCACAGAATTGGATTGGCGGATATTCCATAAGCACAGCAAGCTACGTTCCGCCTTCAATAGATTACTTAAATGGCTGCTTGGACAATTTCGAAAAATTCATGCATGAGAATGACAAAATATCACCACTTGTTAAAGCAGCACTTATTCACAGCCAGTTTGAAATGATACATCCATTTTTAGATGGGAATGGCAGAGTGGGAAGGCTTTTGATTGCTTTTTATTTGGCGGCAAATAATATTCTGCATAAGCCGACACTTTATATTTCTAAATTCATCAAGCATAATCAGAAAGTATATTATGACTGTCTTTATAATATTCATGCAAATGGAGATTATGAAACATGGATAAAGTTTTTTCTTGCAGGAGTTATTGAAACAGCTCGGGAAGCAATTCATATTGCAAGAAGTATTACTGCTATCAGGGAAGAGGATTTGAAAAAGATATATGCTATGGGACGTATCGGTGAAAATGCTATGATTATTTATGAAGGATTATTTGATAAACCAACAATCAGCATTGAAGAGGCTTCAAAAAAGCTGGATATAAGTGCTGCCACAAGCGGACGCTTGCTTGAAAGACTTCTTGAAGAGGGAATATTGAGTAATCTTGACAATCGTAAACGCAAGAAGGTATTCGTTTATAAAAGATATATTGATGTTTTCAATAAGGATTAAATAGATTAAAGATTGTGCTTTTGGCGGGGATTATACCCCGCCAAAAGCAATTTTATTTCTTTTAATGTTCATCTACGCCCCTAACTTCCAGCCGATGGACTTCTCACGCATTTTTACAAAATCGGAATAAAGACCGCCTGCCTTCATCAATTCCTTGTGGGTACCCCTCTGTATGATCTTACCTTGATCCAGCACTAAAATCTGGTCGGCATTCTGCACGGTTTTAAGCCTGTGAGCAATCATGATAATAGTCTTGCCCCGGGTAAGATGGGCTATTGCATCCTGCAGGAGAGATTCATTTTCCGGGTCTACATTGGCTGTAGCCTCGTCAAGAATAATTATGGGAGCATCCTTAAGCAAGGCACGGGCAATTGAAATGCGCTGCTTTTCTCCTCCGGAAATGGTTGCTCCTGCCTCGCCGATTACCGTATTGTAGCCTTGGGGAAGGTCGGCTATGAAGTCATGGCAGCATGCCTTTTCAGCCGCTTCCTCAATCTCTTTCATTGTGGCGTCCGGCTTGCCGAATTTTATATTGTTCGCAATGGTGTCATTGAATAGGTATACACTCTGAAAAACCATGCTAAAATTTGCAAGGAGGCTGTCCAGGGTGTAATCCCGCACATCCATATTGCCCAAGGTGATTTTTCCGCCGTCCACATCCCAGAAGCGTGACATGAGACTTGTAAGTGTTGTCTTTCCTCCTCCCGAGGGTCCCACGATGGCGGTTGTGGTGCCCTGGGGGATGTCAAAGGAAACACCGTCTATTACATTTTTGTTTTCATAGCTGAAGGTCACATTTTCTCCCTTTATGGTGTATGAATCGGGTTTGATTGATTTGCCGTCTGTATCCATTACGGGAGTTTCAAACACCTTGTTTATTTTATCCATTGAAAGGTCAAGCACCCTGAGAAGAGAGCTGTAGTTGCCTGCGGAGTCAAGCTGAGCATAAACCATAAATGATGAAATAACAAGCAGAAGGCAGTTTATTAGCTCCATGGTTCCGTTTAAATAAAACGCAATCGAAAGAAAAATCATTGCAATGCCAAACAGCTTCAGCACAATGCTCTGCATGCACGTGTAGGGTACGAAGGTTTTTTCCAGACCTATGTTGATTTCCTCATTGTCCTTGATTGCAAGGTCTACCGTCCTGTTTGCTTCCTTGTCAAGATTGTAGGAGCGGACAACTCCGATGCCTTGAACATATTCTAAAACAGATGAAACCAGACGTGTATCTGATTTAGTTTTCAAAGGAGAAACCTGGTGCGATTTTCTCTGCAAAAGAGAATTTATGCCGATAAATGCCGCAATACCTAAAATAAGCAGCAGTCCGATTCGCCAATCGTAGAACAAAATTGCAAGTGTAAACATTGCGGTTGTAAGAATTCCCTGAGTTGTAAGCATAATTACACGGGTTGCAACATCCTGCAGATTCTCTGCTGTGTTGGTGGTAATCGAGGTAATATCGCCTATGCTGTTGTCGTTGAAGTAACCCATGGGCATATATTTCAGGCGCTCGCCTATTTCCACGCGCTTGTCTGTCGCCACCGTATATCCGCCGATGGTTTGCTTCATGGTGTAGCTGCGGCGTGTAAGGGCACAGCCCACGATGCTTATAAGCATGATACCGAGAGATGACCACACAGTCTGCATGCTGACATTATCATTGATTATATCCCCGAGCACGATGGCGATTGCCGGAATACGAAGTGCCTCAAAAATTGCATGCACCAACGAAAGACCCAAGGACTGATAAAACAGGCGGCTCTGCTCACCGCTGAATTTAAAGAATTTTTTGAATATGCCTATCATGCAAGTACCTCCTGTGCTTCTGTATTAATACTGTCCTTGGCGGAGCTGTGCGCCTCCCACATATTTTTATAAAGGGAAGAGCATTCCAACAGCTGTCCGTGTGTTCCCTGAGCAGCCACCTGACCCTTATCTATTACAATTATATTGTCGGAATCGGTAATGGTGGAAAGCCTGTGGGCAATAACAATGAGTGTCTTGCCTTCAACCAGCTTTGAAACCGCCGTCTGAATAACCGCTTCATTCTCCGGATCCGTGTATGCGGTTGCTTCGTCAAGAATTATAATTGGCGCATTCTTGAGCATGGCACGGGCAATGGTTATGCGCTGGCGCTCACCGCCGGAAAGATGACCTCCCGCACCTCCCGCGCAGGTTTCGTATCCGTTTTCAAGCTCCATTATAAAGTCATGGCACCCGCTCTGGCGGGCGGCACGCTCAACCTCCTCATCGCTTGCAGAGGGCTTACCCATTCGGATATTTTCACGTATGCTTTCGTCAAACAGGTAGTTATCCTGAGCCACGTATGCCACTATGCCGTTAAGCTGTGAAAGAGGTATATCCTGTATATTTGTTCCGCCTATGGTTACCTTGCCGCTTCCTGTGTCCCACAGGGATGCAATAAGCTTGACGATGGTGGATTTTCCTCCTCCCGAAGGACCTACAAGCGCGGTTACGCTTCCTGCCGGGATTTTGAGATTAATTCCGTTAAGTACGTTGCTTTCACCATAGGCAAAGCTTACATCCTCAAGGCTGATGTCATAGCTCTTCATATTTGCCTTGATGGAGGGTCGGTTAAGATCAGGCTGTGCGAGCACACTTGTTATCTCGCTCACAATTGTATGCACCTTTCCTATATCATCCGTATAGCTCATGGTAGTAATCAGGGGTCCCATAACGCCGAGGGACAGAATAATTGCCACAAGGAAGGTTTCCACAGGCAGGCTTCCGTTCATGTACAGCAGGGTTCCGATTGGCAGTACGCTTACCAACACCGAAGGAAATACGGACATTGCTGTAGAGAAGTAGGGAAGCGTTGAGCGCATCCAGTCTATGGCGGAAGACGCAGCCTCCCTCGCCGCAGTTGTGAATTTCTCATAGGAGGAAGCCGATTGGTTGAATGCCTTGATAACTTCGATACCCCCTATATATTCAACAGCCACATCATTGAGGAGCTTGTTTTTTTCAACATAGTTTGCAAAGCGCGCTCCATATCCACTCATCATTCCCGAGTAGCATATTATGCCTAATGGAAAGGTAACCAAAGCCGCCAATGCCATGCGCCAATCTAAGGCAAAAAGATATATAACGGTGGCGGCAGAAACCAAAACATTGCCTCCCATTTCAGGTACAACATGCGCTAAGGTTGTCTCAATACTGTCCACACGTTCTACCAATATATTTTTCAGTCTCCCGGAGGGAGTGTCCAAAAGATATCCCATGGGAAGACGGGTGAGCTTCTTGGTAAGTCTGACTCTGACCTCCGAAATTACCGCGAATGTAGCTTTATGAGACAGGGTTGTGGAAATTCCGTGGAACAGGTAGCGCAGCAGCCAGGAGACTGCGGCAATAATGCAGTAATTACTGTAAAAATTCATGGATGCCTCGCCGCGAAGCAGTGCAATAATGATTTGTGCAACGCAGAAATAAGGAACCATTCCCAACGCTACACCTAATGTGGAAAATATTAGCGAGGCAATATATCCTTTCTTGTGAGGGGAGGCAAATTCTAAAAGCCACGATACTGTTCCCCTTGAATCTTGATTCATTTTTGTTTCCTCCTATAATGTTATTTGGTTAGCGCAACCTAACCTACTGCTAAAAAATTTAGGACTATTTAAGTCCCAAAATGGTATCCCAGCCGGCGCTGTAAAACTTGTTCAAAATCCGGACATACTCCAAGGCACGTTCTCTCGGCATACTATGTGCGACGGTTTCAAATATGCCATAATAAAACGCACTCGAAAGAATATGATTCATATCATCCTCAATAATGGTGATATTGTGCCCTAAGCTGCCCATGGCATTTATGAACCTCTTGGTATGTTCTATCTCTATTTCCAGCAGGCTGTCAATGTAGAACTCGTATTCCGTTCCGGCAGAGTGGCATACAACAAGCTTAAATGCATCAAAATTATCATATATATAATTCATAAATTTATCCAAGGCATTGCTTGTATAGTCGTGCATCCGCTGTTCCTTATGCTGGGCGGTAAATGCGTCAAACTCATGCTGCACCGAAGCATACCAATTCCTCAGCTGTTCAGCCGGCTCCGAAACAAGCGCTCCGAACAAAGCCGCCTTATCCGGATAATATCCGTATATAGCCCCGGTAGTAACCCCTGCCTTCTGAGCAATACTCCTCAGTGAAGCATTTTTAAAGCCCTTCTCCAAAAACTCCGCCTTCCCAGCATCCAAAATACGCTTCTGCGTAGATTCATCAACCATTACAATACTCCTTTATAAAGATATAACGCTGTTATATAACAGTGTTATATCATGAGTAGGGGGTGGTTGTCAAGAGGAAAATTTCGGCGGTTGTTTTTATAAATGAAGTTGTATAACTCTTTACCTATTGAAAACACCCGTCTCATGGTATATAATGGATTAAAATATTAAATAATCTGTTTGAAGCGAGTCATAATTATGAGAGCGGTTATGTTTATTGATGCGGAAGTTGTGCCGGAAAAATGTAATAGATGATATACGTGAGTATTTTAAAAAGAATTTAGGATTGAATCTTAAGCTTTATACTGCAAGTTCCGAAAGGAAAAATCTCACATATAGGGTAATGCGAAAAGAAGAATCGGAAAAATATGAGGCTGTAAGGGATCTTCTTGAATACAATAAATGCCCTTCAATAATATATGTTTCAAGAACAAGAAAATCCAGGGAGCTTGCACAGAGGCTGACTGAGGACGGATATGCGGCAAGGGCATACAACGGGCAGATGGACAAAACAAAGAAGAGCAGGAACAAGGTAGGGCAGGATGTGAGCCCAGAGAGGATGAGACGCTCATAGTGCTGCCGCAGGTGGAGTTTGTTAAGGGTAAAGTTTAATCCGCCTGTTTACTGACCATTTTATAGTACTCTTCATGTGGTAAAATGGACATAAGAGGTGAAATGTATGGATAACAATTATTTTATTACAATTACAGGTACAAAGCACTATTATGGCATGAAGCCCTTTGAAATAGGCAGAATTATAAAATTAGTAAAGGAACCGTATAATGAATACGATTCAGAAGCAATAAGAGCTGAGCTTCCTTTTATTGATAAAATAGGATATGTCGCAAACAGTGTAAATACCGTGGTAAAAGGAACTTGCAGCGGCGGAAGAATTTATAATTCATTCAATGCAGAAGCGCTTGCAAAAGTACTGTTTGTTACACATCAAAGTGTAATATGCTTGCTAATTACGCAAAACGTAGATAAAAATAAAGAATTTGAATGTGTGGAATCAGCTGACCCCATAGCTGTCTATGAAAAGGTAGAAATAAGATTTAATATATAAGGAATGAGGTGCGGTATGTCAAAATCCCCGAATCAGAAATTAAAAGTTTTGTATCTGTTGAAAATTCTCACGGAAAAAACAGATACAGAACATACATTAACAGTTCCGGATATGATTAAGGAATTAAATAAATACAATATAAATGCAGAACGCAAAAGTATCTATGATGATATCGAATCCCTTAAATATTTTGGAATAGATATAGTGTGCCGAAAATCAAAGACCTATGACTACCATATTGCGGAAAGAACATTCCAATTGGCTGAATTAAAGCTTCTTGCCGATGCAGTGGCATCATCAAAATTCATTACGGAGAAAAAGTCTAAAGAACTCATAAAGAAAATAGGCAGCTTATCCAGTAATTATGAAGCAAAGCAGCTTGCGAGGCAGGTTTATGTAGCCGGAAGAGTAAAGGCTATGAATGAAAAAATATATTATAATGTGGATCTTATACATCAGGCAATTGGTATTTCCAAACAAGTTTCCTTTAAATATTTTGAATATACATTAGACAAGGAAAAACGATATCGAAACGACGGAATCCTATACTTAGCAAGTCCATATGCACTTACGTGGGATGATGAAAACTATTATATGATTTCCTATTACAAAAAATATAAAAGTATTACACATTTCCGAGTGGATAAAATGGAAGACATTGAAATTACCGAGCAGGATTGCCATAGGGAAGATTTAAATATAGCCGAATATACAAAGAAAGTTTTCAGTATGTACGGCGGCAAGGAAGAGACGGTAAGAATTCAATTCGACAATTCATTGTTAGGGGTTGTCATTGACAGATTTGGGAAGGACACCATAACCTACAAGGTTGATGAAAAAAGCTTCATTGCAATTTTATCAGTTGAACTAAGCCCTCCCCTTTGGGGCTGGATATTTCAATTCGGCAACAAAGTAAAAATTGTGTCGCCGGAAAAAGTGAGGGCAGAATTTGTTGAGTATTTGGGTAAGGTTGTAGATAATTATGGGGCATAGGGCAAAACCGTATGACTTCAAGAATGTTAACGATATTAATGAAGCATTTAAGATGTCTGTTTGTGAATTTTTCGATTATAAAGAATATTGGGGGATTTTGAGCGAGTTAGATGAAAACTTTGATGAAAGTATTGAATATTATGATACAACAAATTGGATAAACATCTCAATAGGAGAGAAAATTGATGATAAGCTTTTAAAAAGTGCTATAAAATCTATAAATGACGCAGAAGGCGTGTTTTATAAACTATATCAAAGATCAGAACAAAAATGCAGGAAGATGCTTGATATAGTTATAAGATCGGATGAAAAAATTCAAATGCAAATATTAGGTCATTATTATAAATATGATGAATTAATAATAGAGGAAGTATTTAATGATGAAGGGATATTTAGTTTAGAATATATTTATAATATGGAAGAAGCATATGAATCCTTTATAAGATATATTAATGAGATGCTGAGCAAATATCAGGATATTTAAAAATAGATATATGAAGATTGTAATATTTAAATATTGTTAGCAAGGATATTTATATCATCTCTGAAAGGCAATATTATTCGAAAAAAGATATAAAAGATAGAAAACTATCATTTTATTTAGTATTTTCTATCTTTTTTGCTATAGTTATGGTAAAATAATGTAACAATTTGCAGTAAATGAAATAACCGAATATTTGAATATTGCTCAATCTCAATAAAATGCGATTAATAGTGAACAATAATTATTAAGATATTAAGATGATTAGTTTGAAAATAAACATTTTAGGAGGACGTAATGGCTGACAAGAAAAATGCTGATGTCGGATTTGAAAAACAAATATGGGATGCGGCTTGTGTGTTATGGGGGCACATACCTGCTACGGAATATCGCAAGGTAATAGTTGGTCTAATATTTTTGAGGTATATTTCTAATGCATTTGAGAAAAGATACGAAATTCTTGTTAATGAAGGGGATGGTTTTGAAGATGAAAAAGATGCCTACATTGCAGAAAATGTTTTTTTCGTTCCTGAAAGTGCACGTTGGAAGAAAATAGCCGATGCAGCACATACACCTGAAATAGGTACTGTAATTGATGATGCTATGCGAGCCATCGAATCCGAAAATAAAACACTAAAAAATGTTTTGCCTAAAAATTATGCCAGTCCTGATCTTGATAAGCGCGTTTTAGGTGATGTGGTTGACCTGTTTACGAATATGGATATGTATGATACAGGAGAAAGCAAGGATATACTTGGGAGAACGTATCAATATTGTATACGTGAATTTGCTGCATATGAAGGTGTGAAAGGCGGAGAATTTTATACACCTGAAAGTATTGTAAAAACAATAGTTGCAATTCTTAAACCGTTTGAAAACTGTCGTGTGTACGACCCGTGCTGTGGTTCGGGAGGAATGTTTGTACAATCGGTAGATTTTATCCAGGCCCACAGAGGGAATAGGAATAACATTTCTGTATACGGACAGGAATCAAATGCTGATACATGGAAGATGGCAAAAATGAATATGGCAATTCGAGGTATAGACGCCAATTTCGGGCAATATCAGGCAGATACATTCTTCAATGACCTACATCCTACATTAAAGGCAGATTTTATTATGGCTAATCCACCGTTTAATCTTTCTAATTGGGGTCAGGACAAGCTAAAGGATGATGTGCGATGGAAATATGGCATTCCGCCTGCAGGTAATGCCAACTTTGCATGGATTCAACATATGATTCATCACCTTGCTCCAAATGGTAAAATAGGTTTGGTTCTTGCCAATGGAGCTCTGGCTTCACAAACAAGTGGTGAAGGGGAAATTCGCAAGAATATTATTAATGATGATTTAATAGAGGGAATAGTTGCTTTACCTGCACAATTATTTTACAGTGTAGCAATTCCGGTAACCCTTTGGTTTATAAGTAAAAATAAAAAACAAAAGGGAAAGACACTTTTTATTGATGCTCGTAAGATGGGACATATGGTTACTCGTAAAAACCGCGATTTTACAGAAGATAATATAAATAAAATATCTGATACCTTTACAGCTTTTCAAGAAGGAACATTGGAAGATTCAAAAGGATTTTGTGCGGTAGTAGATACGGAAGCCATGTCAAAGCAGGATTATATTTTGACTCCGGGGCGCTATGTAGGCATTGAAGAGCAGGAAGATGACGGAGAACCTTTTGAAGAAAAAATGACCCGTCTTACTTCGGAGCTTTCCGAAATGTTTGTAAAATCACATGAGTTGGAAGAAGAAATACGGAAGAAGTTAGGGGCTATTGGGTATGAAATATGATTGGAAAACAAAAAGATTGGTAGATATAGTAGAGTTCAACCCAAAAGAACAGATTTACAAAGGTCAAATTGCAAAGAAAGTATCAATGGAAAAATTACGACCATTTTATAGAAATATAACAGGGTTTTCTATAGAAATGTTTTATAGTGGGACAAAGTTCCGCAATGGTGATACTATTATGGCACGAATTACACCTTGTCTTGAAAATGGTAAAATTGCAAAGGTTTCTATTCTTAAAGACAATGAGGTAGGCTTCGGCTCAACAGAATATATTGTTTTTAGAGCAATTGAAGGTATTTCCGACCCAGATTATATTTATTATCTTATATGTAGTCCTTTTGTTCGAGATGCAGCAATAAAGTCAATGGTTGGATCTTCGGGTCGGCAGCGTGTTCAGGAAAGTGTCCTCAAAAATCTTGAAATTTTGGTACCGACGTATAAAGAACAGGTGAAAATAGGCTATGTTTTAAAGATGGTTGATGATAGAATAGAGATTAATAATAAGATAAACGATAATTTACAGCAGCAAGCACAGGCTTTATTTATAAATTTCTTTTTTAATAAAGATGATACACCCTCATTTTGGCAAAAGGGATGTTTGCTTGATATTGCTGACTATCTTAATGGTCTCGCTATGCAAAAGTTTCGTCCTACCGATAATGAAATAGGATTGCCTGTGCTTAAAATTAAAGAACTTCGTCAAGAATCATGTGATGATAGTAGTGATTTATGTTCTCCTAACATTAAAACTGAATATATCGTAAATAATGGAGATGTTATATTTTCTTGGTCAGGTAGTCTTATTGTAGATTTTTGGTGCGGTGGTACATGTGGTTTGAATCAACATCTTTTTAAAGTTACTTCAACAAAGTATGATAAATGGTTTTACTATGCTTGGACAAAATATCATCTTGCAAGATTTATTGAAGTTGCTGTTGATAAAGCTACTACCATGGGACACATCAAACGAGATGAATTGCAAAAAGCAGAGGTATTTATCCCTTCTGATGAGGACTACAATATTCTTGGCTCAAAATTACAGCCTATGTATGATTTAATCATTGCAAATCGTATAGAATCTCAAAAGCTTGCAACATTGAGAAATGAATTACTACCTAAACTAATTTATGGTGAACTTGATGTTTCTAACATAGAGTTTTAAGCCGCTAAATTATCGTTTATCTGGTTATTTTTATCAATTTTTTCATCTAAAATACTTAATATTTTTGCTATTTTCTTTTGTTCATATAAATCTGGACAATCTATATAATACTGTGAAAAGCTATTTTTATTAATAATAGGAACCGCTGTTGAAGTTTTACTATAATAATTCAGTTCTTTACCTAATAGCAACATTGCATAATATATAAAATCAACATCATATTTTTGTTTATTTGCAATAATAGAGTTAATTTGCTGATTAGTAACTGTTTTTTCTGTAGTTATTACAACCTTCCCTAAATTTGAACCAATGCAACTTACACACACCGAACCAGTTGGTAAAGTCACATTTTTAACTGATAGCATTCCCGTTTCAGTAATATATTTGATAGTTTTACACACATACTTTACTGACATATCATCCGAAGGCGTCAAAAAAGGGATATTGCCACCATAATTTTCTGATATATTCGTCTTTGGAGTTTTTCCAGTAACAATTCTCCCTAAATCACCTACTTGAACCTTTTTCCATGAACTCATTTCTTCCTAACTTCCTATCCTATATATTTTCTATGAGCTATCTTTACATTACTTTGTTTGACCATTGCATATTGTAAGGTAGTATCAATCTTTTGATGCCCTAATAGTTTTTGCAACTGCTCAATAGGCATTCCCTTATCTATTGCCATTGTAGCAAGGGTTCTCCTGAATTTATGAGGATGAACCTTTGAAATATTTAAATACTTACCTATTTCTCGAAGCCGCGCTTCAACTCCTCCAATTTGCAATCTCTCATACGGTGCTTTCAATGAAACAAAAAGTGCATCATTAATATCTGTCCTACTATCAAGATAATTCTTCAAATGTATCTTTGTTCTTGCATCAAAATATACCATTCTCTCCTTGTCACCCTTTCCAAACACTACACATTCTCGCTCTCCAAAGTTAATATCGTCACGATTAAGCAATACCAATTCTCCCACACGCATTCCGGTCGAAGCTAATATATCAATCAAAGCCAAATCTCTGAGATGTGTACAGTTGTCTCTCATTAGTTCCAATGCTTCATCCGAATATGTTTCCTTAATTGTACTAATTGATTTAACCTTATGAATTCTACGAACCGGACTCTTCAAAATATAGTCCTCATCCTCAAGCCATGAGAAAAAACTTGAAAGAATTCGGCGAATATTATCAATCGTTACACGGCTCGATTTCCTTTCTTTCTGATACTCTGTAAGATAATTACGCAGATCATCAGTCACAATATGCTGCACACCTTTACCAACCGAATTAAGCATAGTTTCAATAGTAATCTGATAATATTTCAAGGATTTTTCAGAACAACCTTCCACCCTCTTTGCAGCAATAAAGTTATTTATAATCTTTTTATTAGTTTCTTCAGCGTTCTCTTGATTTAATGTTTTTTCTTCTATTATTTCAACATCCAAAAATGCGTTATATAATACCTCCTGCAAACATTCAATCTGTGCATTATCCAAATATGGCAGCATTCCTCTGACAATATCTGTTGTAAGTTTTTGTTTCATAATCAGTTCTCCTTTTTCTATTGTCTAAGAGAACTATATTCAACGGCAGTTCCTTTGTTTTTCTTCTCCCGCCGTTGGTAGGGTACTATATTATAAACGATAATTTACAGCAGCAAGCTCGGGCTATATACGCCACGATGTTCACTGATAATTTTGACCTTGAAACTGTTTCCGGTGTGCTTAGTGACATTGCAGTTATCACTATGGGGCAATCTCCGAGCGGAAGCAGCTACAATGAGGATGGTATTGGTGAAGTCTTCTATCAAGGGCGAGCTAAGTTTGACTTCCGTTTTCCAACAAGAAGACTTTTCACCACCGAGCCGAAGCGGATTGCAGAAGCCGGAGATGTTCTTCTCAGTGTACGGGCTCCTGTTGGTGATGTTAATGTCGCATATGAACGCTGTTGTATCGGACGAGGCTTAGGAGCAGTACACAGCAAAAACGAAAATAGCTCTTTTATACTCTACACGATGTTTGCGCTCAAGTCTCAACTCGATGTATTCAATGGGGAAGGAACGGTTTTTGGCTCAATCAACCGTGATACTCTAAATGCAATGCCCGTTGAGATTCCACCTGATGATACGATTGCCAAGTTTGAGACTGTTGTCCATCCGATGGATGCAATGATCCGCAAGAATTACGAAGAAATCTGTCGATTGCAGTTTCTTCGAGATTCTTTACTGCCACGATTGATGTCCGGTGAGATTGATGTCTCAAACATTCAACTTTAAGCCGCTAAATTATCGTTTATAATATATTATGAAAACCACATATAAATAAAAAAATATATATAAATCAAATTCAAACCAAAGGAGCAATTGCTATGTCAGGAATATATGCAGAAGCAAACTATGAAAACTCTGTTATAGAACTATTTCGTAATATGGGATATACGTATATATATGGTCCGGATATTGAAAGAGATTTTTATAGTCCTCTTTATGAAGATATACTTTTAGACTCATTATATAGGATAAACAAAAAGCTTCCTGACGATGCTATCCAAGATGCATTGTTCAGGCTAAAGAATTTTGAGAATGGAGAGCTCGTTCAGAAAAATACTGTTTTTATGGATTATTTGCAGAATGGTATTCCTGTATGTTATTTTGAGAAAGGCGAGGAACGCTCCTCAATTGTATATCTTGTTGATTATAAACATCCTGATAACAACTCATTTATTGTGGCAAATCAATGGACATTTGTAGAGAATAGTAATAAACGACTGGATATTTTGATTTTTCTGAATGGTCTTCCTGTTGTAATTGTAGAGCTTAAGTCTCCTTCTCGGGAAGAAACAGATGTCTCGGAGGCTTATAGGCAGCTGCGTAATTATATGAAAGAGATACCATCTATGTTTATATATAATGCCATATGTGTAATGAGTGATCATCTTACATCTAAAATGGGCTCAATTACTTCTGATGAGGATAGATTTATGGAGTGGAAGACTATAGATGGAAGTTATGAAAATACACAATATGCTCAATTTGATACTTTCTTTGAAGGAATATTTCTTAAAGAGAGATTTTTAGATATAATCAAAAATTTCATCTGCTTTTCCAATGAAGGCATAAAGATATTTAAAATTATTGCAGGGTATCATCAGTATTTTGCTGTATGCAAAGCAATAGAGTCTACAAGGAAAGCAACTGTAACTGATGGAAAGGGTGGAGTGTTCTGGCATACTCAAGGCAGTGGGAAATCTCTGTCCATGGTATTTTATGCACATTTATTGCAAGAAGCATTAAACAGTCCGACAATTGTAGTATTGACGGATCGTAATGACCTTGATGATCAGCTTTATGGACAGTTTGCAAAATGCAAAGATTTTCTCAGACAGGAACCTGCACAAGCTGAAAATCGTGATAATTTAAAAGAACTGTTAGCAGGAAGACAAGCAAATGGCATTATATTTACTACTATTCAAAAATTTGAAGAATCATATGAACCACTTTCGGAGCGAAATAATATTATTGTTATTGCTGATGAAGCTCATCGCAGTCAGTATGGTTTAATAGAAAAAATAAAAATTACCAAAAATGAAGAAGGCGAAAAAGTTGCAAAACGTATCGTAGGAATTGCACGTATTATCCGTAATAGTCTACCTAATGCAACTTACATAGGGTTTACCGGTACACCGATTTCTGCAAAAGACAGAAGCACACGTGAAGTGTTCGGTGATTACATTGATATTTATGATATGACGCAGTCAGTGGAGGATGGAGCTACTCGTCCTGTATATTATGAAAGCCGTGTAATCAAGCTTAATTTGGATAAAGACACGCTTAGCTTAATTGACAGTGAATATGATATTATGGCAAACAATGCTGATCCGGAAGTTATTGAAAAGAGTAAAAAAGAACTTGGTCAAATGGATACTGTACTTGGTGCCGACTCCACGGTTAATTCCCTTGTTGATGATATATTAGATCATTATGAAAATTACAGAGAACATCTATTGACCGGAAAGGCTTTGATAGTGGCTTACTCTAGACCGATAGCGATGAAGATTTACAGGCGTATTTTAGATGTTAGACCCTCGTGGGGAGATAAAATTGCGGTTGTTATGACCTCGGGCAATGATGATCCTGAAGATTGGAGAGATATTATAGGTAATAAGAATTACAGGAATGAACTTGCAAAAAAGTTTAAGGATAATGATAGTCCTTTGAAAATTGCTATTGTAGTAGATATGTGGCTTACAGGTTTTGATGTTCCTTCACTTGCCACAATGTATGTTTATAAGCCAATGACTGGACATAATCTTATGCAGGCTATTGCACGCGTAAACCGTGTATTTCGTGATAAGGAAGGTGGATTGATAGTTGATTATGTTGGAATAGCTGCGGCATTAAAGCAGGCGATGAATGACTATACAACACGTGACAAGAAAAATTATGGAGATACAAATGTTGCAAAGGTAGCTTATCCAAAATTCCTTGAGAAGTTGTCTGTTTGTCGTGATATGTTCCATACATACGATTATAGCAAATTTATGACTGGTACAGAGTTGGAACGTGCAAAGACAATCAGCGGAGCGGTAAACTTCATAATTGACCGAGAAAAGAATAAGGAAAAAGATATTTTTGCTAAAGAAGCTTTATTACTTCATCAAGCGTTATCGTTATGCTCTTCATTAGTAGAAGAATCAATGCGTTTTGAAGCAGCATTTTTTGAAGCCGTACGTGTTTTAGTTATGCGATTAACCATTACAGGAATTGGTAAAAAAATTTCTTTGCCGGAAATGAATGCTAGAATTAATGAATTATTGAAACAAAGTATTAAGAGTGATGGTGTAATCAATCTCTTCTCGGATGTAAAAGAAGAATTCTCTCTTTTTGATCCAAAGTTTTTAGAGGAAGTTGCAAAAATGAAAGAGAAAAACCTTGCTGTAGAGTTATTGAAAAAATTAATTGCAGAGCAAGTGTCAATTTATAGACGCACAAATGTGGTAAAATCTGAAAAGTTTAGCGAACTAATACAAGATGCAATGAATAGATATTTAAATGGTCTTTTGACTAATGAACAAGTTATAGAGGAATTGTTGAATATTGCTAAACAAATAGCAGCTGCCAATCAAGAAGGTGAGCAATTAGGTCTCACGGCTGATGAATTAGCATTCTATGATGCACTGACCAAGCCTCAAGCAATTAAGGATTTTTATGAAAATGAAGAGTTAATTGCTATAACAAAGGAACTTGCTGATACATTGCGCAGAAACAGAACAATTGACTGGCAAAAAAGAGAATCGGCAAGGGCAAAGATGCGTATAATGATCAAAAAATTATTGAAAAAGTACAAATATCCTCCTGAGGGAATGGAAGATGCCGTACAAACTGTTATGACTCAGTGTGAGCTTTGGACAGATAATGTTATGGATACAAAAGATAACTATAATAGTAAAATTTATAATTTAAGTAGCGTGAAAGAACAATCTATTGCAGCTGAGAATTATAAGCAATATGAGACAAGAAAAGAACGGGAGGACTAATAAATTGGACGCAAAGAAAGGTAATATATATGAGATATTAAATGGAAATAAGCAGTTCTTAATTCCTGTATATCAACGGTTTTACAGCTGGGAAGTGGATCAATGCAATAGAATGTGGAATGATATTGTTAATATGCAGAAGACTGGTAAATCAAGTCACTTTGTAGGTTCTATTGTTAATATTGCAGAGCAGGCTATGCCTACAGGTGTGCAAAAATTTATGATTATTGATGGTCAACAGCGTATTACTACACTTACATTACTTCTAATTGCACTGCGAGATTACGCTGAGAAACATCCTGAAGATACTACTATTAATGCAAGACGTATTGACAATGTTTTACTAAAAAATGAATATGAAAGCGGTGATGAGAGATACAAATTACTACTTACGGAAACGGATAGAAATATAATAATTTCATTAATAGATAAAAAACCATTTTCAGATAATATATCAAGGATATTAAATAATTATAATTTTTTTGTTGGTAAAATTGATAAGATGGAATTGACACCTGCTGAAGTATATGAATCCATTGGCAAACTACAGATAGTAAATATAACTTTAGATAGAACAGTAGATGATCCACAAGCAATATTTGAAAGTTTAAATTCTACAGGCAAGGAGCTGTCGGAATCTGATTTGATTCGAAATCATATTCTTATGGGATTAGATGTTACTGAACAGACATATGTGTATGAGCACATGTGGCGTCCTATGGAACAGTTATTTGACTACGAGAGGCAAAGCTCTGTGATGGATAGATTTTTTCGTGATTATTTAACTATGAAGCAAGCGCGCATTCCCAAAACAGATCAAGTTTATTCCGAATTTAAAGGGTATCACAATAATTGCGAATTTAATTCGATTCGTGAATTGTGTAAGGACATATATATCTATTCGAAAATTTATACAGATATAATATTATGCCGAAGCAAAAATAAAAAAATAAATAGATTATATGAAGATATTAATAATTTGCGCATGGAAGTTACTTTCCCTTTCTTGCTCAAAGTTCACCATGATTTTGAAGAGAGAATTATTTCTGAATATGAATTGATCGAAATTATTGAAATATGTATTAGTTATGTCTTTAGGCGTAGTATCTGTGATATTCCAACAAACTCTTTGAATAAAACTTTTGCTACGTTAAAAAATGAGATTCATATAGATCAGTATTTAACATCTATAAAGGCATTCTTTGTATTGCGAGATGATTATAAAGAATTTCCAAAAGATGAAAAATTCATGTCTTCATTTGTCTCCAAGGATATATACAACATGCGTACACGTAATTTTATTCTTAGTCATCTTGAAAATTATAATAATAAAGCACCTATTATTATAGAAAATTTTACAATTGAGCATATTATGCCTCAAAATGTTAACCTGATAAAAGAATGGAAGGATGTACTTGGTGATAATTGGAGAGAAGTGCAAAAAACATATATACATACAATTGGCAACCTAACTTTGACTGCGTATAATTCAGAAATGAGCGATAAACCGTTTCATGAAAAAATGAATATGGAGGGTGGATTCAAAGAGAGTGCATTGAAACTGAATAAATTTGTTATAACACAGACTACATGGAATGAAGACACCATTAAAGCCCGTTCGAGTCTTCTTGCGGAAATAGCATTAAAGATTTGGCCTTTTCCACAAATTAGTGAGATGGAATTGCAGTCATATATTGTTGAGGAAAAATCTTTGCAAAGATATTCAGAAAACAGTTATGAATTTAATGCTTTTACAAAAATGCTATTTGATAAACTAAATATAAGGATTATGAACTTGTCACCATCAGTTAGAAGAGAATTTAAAAAGTTATATATAGCATATAAGTTGGACACTAATTTTGTTGATATTGTTATTCAGAAACAAAGATTAAGAATTTCAGTGAACGTGAAATATGCCGATATCATTGATACCTATGGTATTTGTAAAGATATTACCGGTCTTGGAAGGTGGGGGAATGGCGATGTTGAGCTATTCTTTGAACATTTAAGCGATATAGACAAAGTAATGTCTGTTATTGAACAATCTTTTAATGCTCAGATGGAAGATTAACATATTAATAGGGAGTGTACAATATTCCGTGTAACTGGATTTTTTGCTGTTTATTTACTGTCATTTTGAACAGCAAAAAATCCAGTTGGTAAAATTCCCCCTTTGCTTTATTCAAGTCATATTATTTCAATCACAATATTTTATCGTTAATACATTCGCTTACCCGGTATTGCTCCCCTTACTCCGCCCCTTGGGTTTTCAGTATCTCCTTTATATCTTGGGATCAAATGAATATGAAGATGCATAACAGTTTGTCCCGCCGCTTCTCCGCAATTAATTCCAATATTATAACCGTCAGGATTATATTTTTTTTCTATAATTTTTTTACACTTGTCAACTAATATCCACAATTCATTCTTTGCTTGATTATCAATATCAAAATAATCCTTAAAGTGCTGTTTGGGTATAATTAGTATATGCCCGTTGCTTACCGGGAACATGTCATATATTGCATAAGCCAATTCATTTTCCATTATTATTCTGCTTTTGTCCATATTACAAAATATACAATCCAAATTATCACCCTTTATTCATTATAATATTTTCTTAAAGCTTTATCACAATAATTTAATATAAGCCTTATTTTCTCGTCATTTATTTTGTTCCATATATTTTTATTGAATTCAACATATTCAAATTCAAAATTTTTACTTCTTTTCATAAATCCCATATCTTCAAATCTTCTGAAAGGATTACTGAATATATTGTTTTCTACATCCTTTCTTGTGTAATTCCCATTCAGATAAATGCACTTTTTCTTTTCTGCTGCCAATCCCTTTTTTCTTCTGTCTTCATAAAAATATATAAAATAGTCAACTAAATCTTCTATTAGCACTTTACCGTTTTCATTAACGTTTTCTAACATGGCATATAATAATACAGGTTTATATGAATAAGACATATCCATTTTTTCAACCATTTCCATAAATTTGTCCATCATGTTTGATGCAGTAATAATATCCCAATTAAATGCTTTGGCATATCTTCTTACGGTATCCTCATAAAAGAAGTTAAAGTTTCTATAACCGGTTTCTATTATTCTGTCGGGAATTATTTTCCCGTCATTTATATATTTCGAAATTGTTTCACTTTGAACCGAAACCATGCGAACAAATTCATTTTGAGAAATCATATTCTTAATATCATCTCTCCAATTAAAAATATTTATCTCTTCATAATCGGCTTCATATATAGGAATATCTAAGTATAGTTCCGGTTTTTCTCCCTGCCTCCATAAATCAAGTTCAAACTTTTTCTTAGTTTTTGGAGCCAAAACAAAAGTTCCCGGTCTATATTCTTTAATGTTGAATAGTCTGTGCATTGATAATGCTTCGTTGAACATATTGGCATTATCCACAAAATCAATAACCATGAGGTATTCCTTACCTTCCGATTTTCTCATACCTCTTCCAAGCTGCTGCATATATATTGTCTTGGACATAGTAGGTCTTGCCATAAATAGAACTTCTGTTTTAGGACTGTCCCAGCCCTCATTCAATAAGTCACAAGCACACAAAACATTAATGCTTCCATTTTCATAATTATTTAATATTTCCTTTCTCTTTTTTGAATTAGTGCTTCCTGAAACTGATTCGGAAGGAATCCCTTTTTCCTTAAGCATCTTTGCAATCTCTTCTCCATGTTTTACGGATACGCAGAAAATTACTGTTTTTCTATCTGTAAAATAATTTGCGTATGTATCAACAATAAGGTTATTTCTTTCAGGTATATACATTTTGCTTTCCAAGTCAAGAAAATTATACTTTATGCCGTTAAATCTTACATTGGTCAAATCTATATTTGTCTTTATTCTGATGCATCTTACAGGAACGAGTACGTCCCTTTCAACCGCCGTCTGCAGGTCTAATTTATGAGCTTCATTTTTAAACAGATCCAATATTTTTTCACCGTCCGCTCTTTCCGGTGTTGCGGTAAGCCCGAGTGTAAATTCAGGTTTAAAGTATCCTAAGATTTTCTTATATGAATCTGCAGCACTGTGATGTGCCTCATCAATAATTATATATCCGAAATCCTCCGGGTTGAATTGGGCTAAGTTAGCATTAACACTTTGTATACTGCCGCATACAACATCCCCATAGTTTTCTTTTGATTCGGCAGCAAAAATATTTACATCCGCATCAGGCCACATTTCATCAAATGTATCATAAGCTTGGGTAATAAGTTCATTTCTATGTGCAAGGAACAATGTCTTTTTACCAAAGGCTTTAGCATCTGCAACAGCAGTCACTGTCTTACCTGTACCGGTTGCATGATAAAGCAGGGCTATGGAGTTTCCTTCTTCGCGAAGTCTTGATAAATTGCTGAGTGCTTCTTTTTGATGATCCTTCAATTCTATTATTTTACCCTTTTGATTAGGCAGAAAATCCAAAATTTCTTTAAATACAGGATATTCTCCTAAAAATAAGGTTAATTCATCTTTAACCTTATCAGCAGCCTTAGTTAACTGCTTATCCGTCCATCTATAAAGTTTCCAATTTTGATATATCAAACTATTTTGACGCATTAATTCATCATAGTATTTTTCATCTGAAATTTTTCTTTTATCATGAACTATCTCGCCGTCAATTTCCACGGCAATCTTTATATCTTCACTTTCAAAAGCAAAATCTATAAATCTATTATTTCCGTATATATCAACAAAAGGGTATTGGACAGCAATATACTGCGTGTTTTCAATACCAAATACTTCTGAAAATACTTCTATGAATTTATCTTCTGCATTGCTGGCAAGGCGTAAAGCTTCTTTTTTCATAAATCACCTTATATTTTTTAAGAACTATAATATTAATTATACTATATTTAGGCTAATAGTACCATAATAATCTAAAAGTAAATAAATTCAAAATGCAGATTACTTTAAATGATGATTATCAAAGCAGCTGTTAACATAAAAGAAACAGATATATAGCAGATAACAGCAGCAGAGCTTAATTAGTCCAATGGCTTAAGAATATCTGCTATTAATGCTTTTTATAAGTTGAAAGCACTTGGCTGATGGTATATAATGGATTTAAAATATTAAATAATCTGTTTGAAGCGGGTTGTAATAAATTTATAGGTTGAATAACCAATCGATCAAGGAGGTACAACATGCCACTGGAAATAATCCGAAACGATATAACAAAAGTCCGTACCGATGCAATTGTAAACGCGGCAAACTCTTCCCTGCTTGGGGGCGGCGGAGTTGACGGGGCAATACATAGGGCGGCGGGACCGGAGTTGCTTGAGGAGTGCCGCACACTTGGGGGATGCAGGACGGGAGAGGCTAAAATAACGAAAGGGTATAAGCTGCCGGCAAAATATGTGATTCATACGGTGGGTCCTGTTTGGCGGGGTGGAAAATATGGCGAGGCAGAGCTTTTGGCTGACTGCTATAAAAATTCTCTTGAACTTGCGAAGGAATATAAGCTGGATAGCATTGCTTTTCCGCTCATATCCACGGGGGTGTTTGGTTATCCGAAGGATGAAGCGCTGAAAATTGCAATTTCGGTTATCGGAGATTTTCTTCTTAAAAATGAAATGATGGTGTTTCTTGTTGTTTATGACAGGTCGGAAATAAATAAAGCTTAATTAAAAACTCCATGGTAGAGATGTTCTCGGATGTATTTATCTCAAATTTGTTTGAACAATAAATGTTAAGGTATAATAATAGGACTGTATACAGTTGTTATTTTGCGCATATTTTACGTATAAAAAACAGATATTTTTCAGAGAAAAGCATAATTTCGTATGATATAATAAAATCATAGAATGTACATCAGGGAGATGATTATATGGAACCGAAAAAAACAATATATATTGCCGATGACGAGCAAAATATCCGTGAAGCTATAAAGACATTTTTGGAAAGTGAAGGGTATGCGGTAACAGCCTTTGAAAACGGAGACCTGCTGTTGGAAGCATTTAGAAAATCAGTCTGCGATCTTGTGATTCTCGATGTCATGATGCCGGGCTCCAATGGGTTTACCGTCTGCACGGAAATACGAAAGCTTTCAACTGTGCCCATTATAATGCTTACGGCTCGTGATTCCGACCTTGATTATGCTACCGGGCTGAGTCTCGGAAGCGACGATTACTTCACAAAGCCGTTTTCGGCAATGTCATTGGTGATGAGAGTAAAGTCTATTTTCCGGAGAATTGAGTTTGAAAAACAAAATGCAGGCATGATAGATGAGGCACGGCAGCTTTCCTTCGGGGATATTACGATTGATACAAAGGGAAAAAGTGTGGACGTGGTAGGGCAGGAGGTATTTCTCACACCGAATGAGTACGATCTGCTTAAATATCTTATAGAAAAGAACGATCAGGCTGTTTCTCGGGATGAATTGCTTGAAAGCATATGGGGGTACAATACTGAAATTGAAACACGTGCCACAGACGATACCGTGAGAAGGCTTCGTAAGAAGCTTGAAAGCAGCAATGTTTCAATTGAGGCAGTGTGGGGTTTTGGATTCAGATTAAAGGTACGTGACAGAAATGACTAATATTTTTTTAGACCGAAAATGGCACATTAAGCCAAGGATTTTTGTCATGCTCCTTATATTGATGGCAATTGTTTTTACAAGTGTTTTTGTTGCACTCAACCTTTTTATCAGCAACTATATACGCACAAATGTGGAAGCACAGCTTGACGAATTGGTTAGAAATTTCGGCATGCATGACGAGAGACCACGGGATAAGCCCCCTGACGAGTTTTATATGCCCGATATTTCCGGACAGCAAAAAAATAAGTTCGGCGCTCGGGGTGAAATAATAATTTTGGACTCAAGTTATGAAATCAAGAGATATAATGAGCTCAGCCCAAACGAAGATATTGACGAACTCAAGCAAATTGCATCCTCTCTTAAGGATAAAAACATATCATTGGAAAGTGCGCGGTATGTGTTTATAAGTACGGAGGAAGGTGCATATTATATATCTTCTGTTGAGGATGGAAGGCAGCCGGGTAGCTTCTTTGTTTTTTATGTTAGCGTTGCGGGCATAAACCACCTTGTGAATACCATAAATATTGCAATGGCAGTAATTGTGGCAATTGCAATGATTGTCTGCTTTTTAACTGCAAATATTATTGCCGCATCCATAACGAAGCCGGTTAAGACACTATCGGAATTTGCGGAGGAAATCGGCAAGGGAAACTTCAAAAGGAGAGAGTTTAGATTTCGGGATATCGAATTTGACGAATTAGGCGAGGCTATGAATATTTCTGCGGAAAAGCTTGATGCCTATGACAAGGATCAGCGTGCATTTTTCCAGAATGTATCCCACGAGCTTCGCACACCGCTCCAATCCATAAAGTGCTATGCGGAGGGAGTGGAATGCGGGTTGATGGAGCCTAAAAAATCCGGTTCCACCATTATTATGGAAACTGACCGCCTGAGCGAATTAGTGGAGGATCTTCTGTATATTTCAAGGGTTGACAGTATTACGGCACATGTGGAAATGCAGGAAAATGACCTGCGTGACACCCTGTCCCTCTGTGCGGAAAGGCTCAGACCCATTGCGGAAAAAAATGGTTTAAAATTCGAATATCAGTTTGACGATGCTCCTGTCCTGTTTTCATATAATGAAAAACATATGTATCGTGCATTTTCAAATCTTATATCAAATGCACTCCGATATGCCAAGGATACTATAACCCTTCGCAGCCGTAAAGACGGCAAAAGAATTGAGGTGTCGGTTATTGATGATGGTTTCGGTATAACTGCGGAGGATTTGCCCCATGTTTTTGAACGCTTCTACAAGGGAAAACACGGAAAGCACGGCATAGGTCTTTCAATTGTCAAGTCGGTTGTTGAGCTTCACGGCGGCGAAATAATTGTCGATTGCGGTCAGGAAACTCGGTTTACAATATTTTTCCCCAAAAAAACTGAATAGGATATATATGATTTAAATACAAGAGGCTCGTACCATGTGCGGGCTTTTTTTCGTTCTTCGAAGTATGATTTTCTTCGTATGTTTTGCGTATAAACTGCCCTTGTTTTTCGGAGATGTTATGAAAAAATTTTGATAGAATATATACAGAAATCAAGAATATCTTTGTCAGAAGAAGGAGATGAGATAAATGGCAATAGAAGTATTCAACCGCTATGAAAAGAAATACATTATAGAAGGGAGTACTTTTGAAAAGCTTCAAAACAGGCTTTTCGAATATATGAAGCCTGATAAATATAACGAGAATGACAAAACGTACAGTATTACCAATTTGTATTATGATACGCCGGATAACTACTTTATACGCACCTCGCTTCAAAAACCGAAATATAAGGAAAAGCTCAGGCTGAGAGCGTATGGTGTGCCGGAGCCGGGTGCAAAGGTATATGCCGAGGTAAAAAAGAAGGTATCAGGTCTTGTTAATAAGCGACGCAGTGAAATGAAGCTTGAAGAAGCGTATGAGTTCCTGAAGTTCGGAGAACTCCCTGATGAAAAACCCTATCATAACCGGCAAGTTCTTCATGAAATAAGCTATATCTTAAAAAAACATGAGCTTCGCCCAGCGCTTTATATCGCGTATGACCGAAGGGCATATTTCGGAATCGATCAGAAGGACCTTCGGATTTCCTTTGATTGCAATATTCGTACCAGGCGCTATGATTTGGCTCTTGAGGCAGGAGACTATGGAAGCCCGCTTCTCGGCAGCGACTGTTTGCTTATGGAAATAAAGACGGCTCAAAGTATGCCGCTGTGGCTGTGCAAGCTGCTTTCGGAATATAAGATTTATCCGACCGCCTTTTCAAAGTATGGGGCTGAGTATAGGCAAATGCTTGAAGCCGCAAAAGCCCCGCAGGTTTTTTATAACTTTGTTCCGAAAAAAGCCGCATGTGCACATACTGGTGCGGTGAAGGATTATTATTGGAAGGAGGATGCATATGTTTGATTCAATTTTTTCAGTATTAAGCACGGATTCGGCTCTTACCTTATCCGGTCTTCTCATTGCATTAGGGGCGGCTCTTGTGTTGGGTATGATGGTCAGTTTGGTTTATATGAAAACAAACAAGACGCATATTCCCACTCAAAGCTTTGCTTTGACCCTCGTAACCCTTCCCATAGTTATTACTGTGATAATTCTGTTGGTTGGTAATAACGTTGCTCGTGCATTCAGCCTTGCCGGAGCATTTTCGATTATCAGATTCCGAAGTTCGCCGGGGGATCCCAAGGATATTACATATGTGCTGATGTGCATGGCAGTGGGACTTGCTGTGGGCATGGGGTTTATAGCTTATGCGGTGGTCGTTGCTGCGGTACTTTGCTTGGTTATGATATTGTTGGAGGCAATAAAATTCGGACATCCAAAGGAAGCGGGTAAATTGTTGAAAATTACTGTTCCGGAAAATTTAGACTATGAAAACGCCTTTGATGCTATCATGCAGAAATATACGCTGTCATCCACACTTAACAAGATTAAAACATCGGATTTGGGAAGTTTGTATGTACTTTCCTATTCTGTAACAATGAAAAATGACATTAGCGAGAAGGACTTTATCGATGAATTGCGCTGCCGAAACGGCAACCTTAACATTACACTGGTACTTAACGCTTCTGTAGGCAAATTTTAAATTTTAAAAGGAGAAATTAATTATGAGAAAAATAACTGCTATTATACTCACCCTGATATTGACGATTTTCTGCTTTGCGGGATGCAGTAAAACAGGTGAAGCAAATTCCGCAGAGCCCTCCTCGCCTGCTGAGCCGGCAACCGGACAATTTACGGAGGAGGACGCATCCGGTGCCTGGAGTGATTCTGATACGAAAATTGAGCTGAACGGTTCTTCCGTATCAGTTTCCGGTTCCGGAGCGGCTGTGAACGGAAGCATTGTCACAATTAACGCAGGAGGAACCTACATCGTATTAGGTGAACTGCAGGACGGTCAAATTTCGGTTGCTGCAACAAATACCGATGATGTTCGTATTGTTTTGAATGGAGTTGACATTACAAACAAGACGGGAGCGCCTATCTACGCTTCTCAGTGCCATAAGCTGACCATAACTTTAGCGGAAGGAACTCAAAATATTCTTACCGATGGGGGTTCGGATTTTCAATATTCCGACACAACCAATGAGGAGCCCAACGCAGCACTATTTTGTAAAGATGACCTTACCATAAACGGAACAGGTACTCTTACGGTAAATGCAGGCTTTAACAATGGTATCGGAAGCAAGGACAATCTATTGATTGAAAACGGCAATATTACGGTAAATGCCGCAAATCACGGTCTTAGAGGAAATGATTCTGTGACTGTTTCAGACGGAAGTCTGAACATAACAGCAGGAAACGACGGAATTCAAACCAACAATACCAATGATGCATTCTTAGGCTGGATTTTGATTGATAACGGCACAATTACAATTGCTGCCGGTGATGATGGAATGCACGCCGACGGCAATCTTACAGTTAATTCAGGTACAATTAAGATAACTGAGTCATTTGAAGGACTTGAGGCATCAAACATAATAATAACAGACGGAACTATTGACATTGTGTCTTCGGATGATGCACTGAATGCGGCAGGCGGCAACGACCAAAGCGGAGGAGGCGGAAGGTTCGGCAAGGATAATTTCGCAGCAGGAGGCGCCTACAGTATCGCCGTCAGCGGAGGCAGCATCACCTTATATGCAGGTGGTGACGGCATAGATTCCAACGGAACGATTAACATAAGCGGCGGTACAATAATTGCCATGATTAATTCATCCTCTGACAATGGAGCACTTGATGCGGATGGAGCCACCACATTTACCGGAGGTACCATCATTTACGGAGGCACGGGTACAGGCTCTATCCCGGGAAGCAACTCTACTCAGAGCTATGTGTTTTTAAACTCCGGTATTGCAGCAGATAAAGAGATTTCGGTTAAAAAGGATGGTCAAACGATTATAACATTTACTCCGACTATAAGCTGCAGGTATCTGTCTCTGTCTTCCCCCGATATTAAAAGCGGTGAAAGTTACGAAATATATAGTGGGGACAGCCTTATTTCAACAGTGACGGCAGGAACAGGAAGCAATGGCATAACAGGAGGCGGTCACGGAGGAATGGACGGAACCGGCGGAATGGAAAGACCCGGCGGAATGGAAAGACCCGAAGGGATGGGTAAACCCGGAGTAATGATCACCCCCGGTGGGCGCAATTAAAAATATTATATAAAATTAAGCAACAAATCCTTGGCAAATTTGCTTTAATCAAATATAATTAAAGCAAATTTGCCATATGATTCATAAAAGGAGCCAAATGGATACAAGAGAAAAATTAAACTGCCCCGTAATAAAAAAGTGCGGAGGATGTCAGCTTCAGCAGCACAGCTATGAAAAACAGCTGCAGGAAAAACAAAATTATGTCAGCAATCTGTTAAGTAAATTCTGCCATGTGGAAAATATTATAGGAATGGAAAATCCATATTATTACCGCAATAAGGTTCATGCGGTTTTTGATACAGATAAAAAAGGAAATGTAATATCTGGAGTATACGAGGCGGGAACACACAATGTTGTTAACACAGACAGCTGTTTAATTGAAGACCAAAAAGCGGATAAAATAGTTGTTACAATACGTGGGATGCTTAAATCATTTAAAATCAAAACATTTAATGAAGATACAGGCATGGGGCTTTTGCGCCATGTTTTAATAAGAACAGGACATAATAGCGGAGAAATCATGGTTGTCCTTGTTTTAGCTTCGCATATATTTCCTTCAAAAAACAACTTTATCAAGGCTCTGTTAAAAGTACATCCTGAAATTACAACCGTAGTAATGAATGTAAACAACAAGAAAACAAGCATGGTTTTGGGAGAAAGAGAGCAGGTTCTATATGGGAAAGGATATATTGAGGATACCTTGTGCGGCATGATATTCAGAATTTCACCAAAGTCGTTTTATCAGGTAAATCCTGTTCAGACGGAGGTTCTTTATGGAAAGGCGATTGAATCAGCCTCATTTGAAGGGAATGAAACAGTTATAGATGCATACAGCGGAATAGGAACAATCGGATTAATTGCATCCAAGTGCGTGAAAAAGGTTATAGGGGTAGAGCTAAATAGAGATGCCGTTAAGGATGCAATAACAAATGCCAAACTAAATAAAGTTAAGAATATTTATTTTTATAATTATGACGCAGGTGAATTTATGAATCAAATGTCAGCAGAAAAACAAACAGTTGATACTGTATTCATGGACCCGCCAAGGTCAGGCAGCACCGAGCAATTTTTAAATTCCATGTGCACCATGAATCCAAAAAAGATAATATATATATCATGCAACCCGGAAACTCTTGAAAGAGATTTGTCCTATATTGTTAAACGTGGTTACAAAGCAATCAAGGCAATACCTGTCGATATGTTCCCCGGAACATCTCATACAGAGACAATTTTGAAGTTGGGAAGGCTATAGAAAACTGTAATATCAATAGGCTAGACTGTTTAGCGTTAGACCGTATCCGGTTATACAGAGGTTGGGATAAAATTATGTAGAAAAAGAAAGTGAGGTGAGTAGATATGAGTAAGTGGGAAAATGTAACTGATTATTTTTCGGAGGATGCCAAACATTATAAGAATACTTATTTAGAAATCAGTGAAGTATATGATGACGTGGTCGAAGTGAGTTTATTCTCTTCTGAAGAGGACCCATATGAAATATATTTTTCATATGGCATATTTTATGGCATTATTTATGCCGATGCTGAGAATGCTGTTGCGAAACGTGAAGAAGTAAAAAAAGAACTTGAAAAGGAATATAATAATCATAAGGAACCAACAGATGAATTTATAAATGCATTTGCTAGAAAACACGAGGTGTGTATGCCTAATGATATCCTGTTTGATGCATCATCTTTATTTGGTTTCTAAAGAAAATAAGACAGGGAAACTGTGAGAGACCGTAGGTAAACCATTAAACGTCAAGGATTTTCTGGTGTGCCATATGGATATATTTTAGAAGTTTATGAAAGGAGAAAAATAAAATGTTGGAAAAGGGAACACAGGCACCGGAATTTGTACTGATGGATAAGGATGGAAAGGAAGTATCTTTATCAGACTTTGCGGGGAAAAAGGTTGTGCTGTATTTTTATCCAAAGGACAATACACCGGGATGTACAAAGCAGGCATGTGGGTTTGCCGGTATGTATGACGAATTCATCGAAATGGATGCAGCCGTTATAGGAGTGAGCAAGGACAGCTCGGCATCTCATCAGAGGTTTGCGGACAAATATAATCTGCCGTTTATTTTGCTTTCGGATCCGGAGCTTACGGTCATCAAAGCATATGATGTATGGAAGGAAAAGAAGCTTTACGGAAAATCAAGCATGGGTGTTGTAAGAACCACATATGTTATTGACGAAAACGGAATTATAGAAGAAGTTATGCCAAAGGTAAAGACAGATACAAATGCCGCAGATGTGCTTAATTATTTAAGAAAACAACAGAGGCTGTTATAACAGCCTCTCCTTATAAATATCAATATTGTAATGACATTGAGATATGCGAGCTGTACTATTTTTTGAAAAATCCTCCAAGCATTTTACCTATGTCATCAGCGACGCTGCCGTCATTATCGGAATCAAGCATCTTTGTTACAGAATCCATAATGCCGCTGTTCTTGGATTTTTGCACTTCAAGCATTCCCGACAGCATACCTTCCAAGCCTGAAGAGGCGACATTTTTAGATGCTTTTTGCTTACCAATCGTGCCCAAGAGCAACGGTGCAAGCTGCTTCATTATATCCTGAACCTGATTGTCCTTAAGACCTGTCTGAGCGGCAAGATTTTTCTGAACCTTCTGATTGTTTCCTCCAAGTATATGACTTAGTATCTTTGAACCTTCCTCAGTATCAACACTTTTCAAAAATCCCTCTATATCATCAACTTTGTCATTTTTGTGGCTGTCCAATGCATTGGCAAGAGACAAAGCTCCTTCTTCTGTTTTTGCATTTTTCCCTAATGCTTCAAGAAGAGCGGGAATTCCAAGACTGACTGCCTTTTGTACCTGCGAGGAATCTGCATTTGCTGTCTTGCCTATCTCCTTTAACACCTTCTCATTACCAAGTTGACCGTTCAATAAATCTAATATATCCATATTTTCTCCTTTTGAAATTTAATAATATACTATATTTTATACCTTGAATTTAAACTATTAAACATTAAAAGTACTCTGATCAGAAAAAAATTTTGCGGGTGTTACTTAAGAAAAGCCTGTATATTTTATAGTTTTCCGGTGCGATAAGCATATTATTATGTAAAAAGATATGTCTTTTTTTATAAAATAGAGTATGATATTATTGATTCATAGAGTATTACATCATGGTGAATGTATTGCTTGAGGAAAAGCTTGAAGGATGCTCTGAAAAAGGAGGAAGTAAGGATGAGGAAAAAATGGTTGCTTGCAGCAGCTTGTGCGGCAGTAATAGTTTTTTTTATAGGAATATACGAGAATGCCGGTGAAATCAGCAAGCCATATGAGGAAAAAAAGGAAGCAGCCGAAGATGTCAATATTATTTATACAAATAATGCAGGGGAAAATTTAAATCCCTATGATTTTACATTGACCTTTGCGGGCGATATTAATTTCGACGAAGGCTGGTACACTATGAAGTACTACAATTCGGTTGAAAACGGAATCTATGACTGTATTTCTCCGGAATTAATGCAGATAATGCAGGATGCGGATATTATGTGTGTAAATAACGAATTTACATACAGCACAGGCGGTGCTCCTATAAATAAAACCTACACATTCAGGGCGCATCCGTCGAGGGTGGATATTTTAAAGGAGATGGGAGTCGACATTGTAACACTTGCCAACAATCACGTGTATGATTACGGGGAACAGGCATTGACAGATACAATGGAAACCTTAAAACAGGCGGATATATTTTATTGTGGCGCAGGTCGTGACTTGTACGAAGCCATGGCTCCTGTATATATTGAAATAGACGGAAAGACAATTGCATATGTTGCCGCCTCAAGAGCCGAGAAAAACAAGGTAACTCCCCAGGCTACGGAGGATTCACCGGGCATACTGCTTTGCTATGATACGGAGCTGTTTATCCGGACAATAAAGGAAGCGAAGAAAAATGCGGATTATGTCATAGCCTGCGTCCATTGGGGTACGGAATTTACTCATGAATTGGAGGATGTACAGCTTACCACAGGCAGGGAATATTTGGATGCGGGGGCGGATGCGGTAATAGGTGCTCATCCCCACTGCCTTCAGGGTATAGAGTGCTATGACGGGAAATACATTATATACAGCTTGGGAAACTTTTGGTTTAACGGTCAGGACATAGATACCATGCTTTTGAACCTTCACTTTTACGGAGATGAAACAGAGGAATTTATGGAGGTGGAAGTTATTCCTGCACTTCAAACATATAATACAACTAAATTTATAACCAACCAATCGGAAAAGGAACGCATTTATTCATTATTGGAGGATATATCCGTAAATATAGAAATTGACGACTTGGGTATTGTTACCGAGAAATAACTTGATATAATATAAGTTATTATTAAACTTTATTGATAAATTAAATAAATTCATTGACAGATAATATTCGCAGGCATATACTGTATATATGACGTGAGTATATACTCACAAGAAAAGAGAGGTGTGCTAATGGCTTATAACGGTTTTGCTATCGATAATTATCTCGATGCTGAAAACGTAACCAAAGAACTTGATGAATTGATTGGGAAGCCTGTCTATTCAATTCAAAAATCATACTTGGACGAGTATGTGGAAAATTATTTCAATAAAAAGTGCCTGAAATCCAAGGCAATGATTGATGAAGCCAAAACAATAATACCCGGTGGAGTGCAGCATAACTTAGCGTTTAACTATCCCTTCCCGATTGTGGTAACAAAGGCTGAAGGTGCCAAATTATATGATATTGACGGAAATTGGTATTATGATTTGCTTCAGGCGGGAGGACCTACGATTATAGGAAGTAATTTACCTGTCGTAAGAGAAAAGGTTATTGAAACTCTAAATACATGCGGACCTTCAACGGGACTTTTTCATGAATATGAATATAAGTTGGCAAAAAAGATATCCGAATTGGTTCCGTCAGTTGAAATGTTCAGAATGCTTGGCTCCGGTACCGAAGCGTGTATGGTGGCAGTCCGCATTGCAAGACTTAAGACGGGTAAGAAAAACATATTAAAAATGGGCGGGGCATATCACGGATGGTCGGATCAGTTAGCCTACGGAATTCGCGTACCGGGAACTAAAAATCTGATGTCCAAAGGTGTGCCGAAGTTTGTTTTTAAGCATACTGACGAATTTTTCCCCAATGATTTGGAAGACCTGGAAAGGAAGCTGCAGAAAAATAAATTCAGAGGCGGCACCGCGGCTGTATTTATTGAGCCTATGGGTCCTGAAAGCGGTACCCGGCCGGTTTCCAAAGAATTTATCAAAGGCGCGGAATCTTTGGCACGTAAATATGGTGCGCTGTTAATTTTTGATGAGGTCGTAACGGGATTCAGAATCGGAACAAGCGGAGCACAAGGCTATTTTGGGGTGGATCCGGACTTGACCATATTCGGGAAAATAATTGCCGGAGGATATCCCGGAGCAGGAGGAGTAGGAGGCCATAAGGACTGTATGGCACATTTGGGCGCAGGGCTTGACAGCTCAGGCAAGAAAATACCAAAAGCTATGTGCGGAGGTACTATGGCGGCAACACCCGTATCCTGCGTGGCAGGATATTATACGATTTGTGAAATCGAAAAAACCAATGCCTGTGAGGCTGCAGGCCGTATGGGAGACAGACTGACAATGGGTCTTAAGGGAATTATTAAAAAGTATGATTTGCCTTTTGTTGCGTTTAACCAAGGGTCAATTTGTCATTTGGATAATGCGGGAACCATGCATTTCTCCGTAGACTGGAAGAGACCGTGGAAAATCCCAAATGTATTAAAAGAAACAGGTATACGCCAAAAAGAGATGGAGCACATGGGAGCCGCATACATGGCGGAAGGGATTATAACCTTGGCGGGTTCAAGATTGTATACAAGTGCGGCGTATACGGAAGAAATGATAGATGATGTGTTAGAAAGATTTGAGAGAGTGTTGTCTAAGTGCGGGCAAATTAATGTTTCTTAATTATATTTAAGGGTAGAGACGGTGTAAATATGAAAAGAGAAATAGAAGAAGCAAAAAAGGATGTAATCAAAGCAGGTAAAATATTGGTTGAAAGCGGTCTTATCGCAAGAACATGGGGGAATATCAGCGCAAGGATTTCCGATGAGCAATTTGTTATAACACCAAGCGGGTTGGCATACGAAACTTTAACACCGGAACAGATTGTCACAGTTAATATATCTGATTGTTCTTACAGCGGAAACATAAAACCTTCAAGCGAAAAAGGAATACATGCGGATACATACAAGCTGCGGCCGGAAGTTAATTTTATAATTCATACGCATCAGTTAATGGCTTCCGTTATAAGTATTGAAGGTAAAAATATAAACGTTGATAGGGATGAATACAGAAAGATATTAGGGGATATAATACCATGCGCTGATTACGGCATGCCATCAACAAAAAAACTCAGAAGAAAAATATCCGAAGCATTAAACAACAATCCTGACAGTAAAGCAGTTATTATGAAACATCATGGAACAATATGCATAGGATATGATCTTAAAGACACCTTTGATGTTGCCGCGGTACTTGAAAAGATAGCTGAAGAAAAATATAAGGCTGCGGTAAAAGAAAATAAAAGCCACCCCATTGCGGATTATGGGAGCAGCTATCGGCAGGATAATAAATTTACTGTAACAAGTAATGGTCAAACCGTTGAATATAGTTTGGATGTGCCTACGAATATGCCTAAGGAAGCAAAACTTCATGCGGAAATATATAAAAAAAATAATATTTCTCATATCATTCATGCTGCGGATGATGCCATAGTTGAATTCAGCAGTACAGGACGTGTGTTAAAGCCGTTTTTGGATGACCTTGCCCAGGTAGCGGGCATCAATATAAAACCGGTAAAAAGCAACGATATCAGTGAAATTGCCAAAAGCCTCAAAAAGAAAAATGCTGTTTTCCTCGAAAATGAAGGGGCTCTTTGTACCGGTGCAGCAAAGGGTGATGCGGAGGCTGTTGCCATGGTTCTAAATAAGGGATGCATGGCTGATTTGTATTGTAAAGCATTAAAATTAACAGACAAATTAGGCTTTGCGGATGCATATATTCAAAGGGTTATTTATATTACTAAATACTCTAAAATGAAAGATAAATGTGGTTAACATGCTGAAAAAACTGACAGACGATAAGTTAGAGGAAATACTTGAAGTCGGTATAATGGAATTTGCCGATAAAGGACTTGATGGCGCCAACATCAATGTAATAGCAAAAAAAGCAGGAATAAGTGTGGGTGTTCTATATAAATATTACGAAAATAAGGAGATGTTTTTTCAAGCGTGTCTGAGGAGAAGCCTTGATGTGTTGGAATCGGTATTGCGTGAAATTATAGAGAGCGATGATAAACTGCTGCTGCGGGCGGAAAAGATGATCAGGGCGGTTTTGTACTATTCGAGAGGATATAGTAATTATGTTAAGATGTACAATGTAATTACTTCAGGCAGAAGTCAAAAATATGCATCGGTATATGCAAAAGAAATAGAAAGCTTATCATCTAAAGTATATACAGAATTTATAGAGAAGGCTATAAGGGACAAAGACATAAGGGATGATATAAATCCAAGGCTTTTTGCATTTTTCTTTGACAATTTACTTATGATGTTGCAGTTTTCTTATAGCTGCGATTACTATAGAGAAAGAGCAAAAATATATTGCGGAGAAGATATTTTCAATGATGATGAAAAAGTAGTTGGGGAGTTGTTAAAATTCCTTGAGTCTGCATTTACTTTCAGTCAATCAGAGGTTGTTCATAAAAATTAATTAAAATAGAGTCGTAAAGAGGATGAGATAATGATTTATGTAATTGCTTACGATATAGGAACTACCGGAGTCAAAACCTGTCTTTTCAGTATTGACAAAAAAATAAAACTTATTGCACAAGCGCATAGGGGATATGAACTTTATATCTTGGAAAACGGAGGAGCGGAGCAGGATGAACGTGAATGGTGGGATGCCATGTGTTCTACTACGAAAAGATTATTTGAGATGGTTGATATAAAACCGTCTCAAATAAACGGAATATCCTTTTGTTCGCAAATGCAGGGTCTTGTATTGACCGATGAATACGGAACACCTGTACGAAAACCAATGAGCTACATGGACCAACGCGCCACCGAAGAAATTAAAAGAGGTATACACCATGGAATTCAGGTTGCGGGATGCAATGTTTTTAAGCTTATTAAAAGTCTTATAATAACAAAAGCGGCATCTCTCAGCGTCAAGGACCCTGTATGGAAATACAAATGGGTAGAATACAATGAGCCCGAAAATTTTGAGAAAGCATATAAATGGCTTGACGTAAAGGAATATTTGATTTGTAAATGTACAGGCAGATTTGTTATGACGGAGGATTCCGCTTTTTCCACCATGCTGTATGATACGAGAAAAGGAAAAAACTGTTGGAGCAAGACCCTTTGTAAAATGTACGGTGTGAAATCAGAGCACCTTCCGGAAATAATAAAGTCTACAGACCAAGCCGGCTGCCTGACGGAAAAGGCCTCCGAAGATTTGGGATTAATAGCCGGTATTCCCGTATTTGGAGGCGGCGGAGATGCATCGTTGATAGGTGTGGGAGCCGGCTGCGCAGAAGTAGGAGATGCCCACATATACTTAGGGACCTCGGGTTGGGTTTCTACCATTGTGGATAAACAAAAAGTAGATATATTAAATATGATTGCTTCAATTGTAGGGGCTCAAAGAGGACTATATAATTATTTTGCGGAAATGGAAACGGCGGGAAAATGTCTTGAATGGGTAAAAGATCATTTAGCCTTGGATGAAATAGGTATATATCTTGAAAAAAAGGATATAGCACAAAGCAAGGAAACTATTTATAAAAGCTTATACGACTACTTAATGGAAACAATCAGCTTAGTGAAACCCGGTTCGGGAGGCGTTGTTTTTACACCCTGGCTCCACGGAAACAGGTGCCCCTTTGAGGATCCCAACGCTTCGGGTATATTTTTCAATATAACCTTGGAAACGGGCAAGAGTGATCTTATACGTTCTGTTGTGGAAGGTATTTGTTATCATTTACGCTGGATGCTTGAGTGTCAGGAAAAGGCTGTAAAAATCTCCGATCCCATAAGATTTGTGGGAGGGGGAGCACTTTCACCAATTACAGCGCAGATTTTGGCTGACATAACATCATATAAAATTGAGGTGGTGCAAAGTCCCCAAAATGTAGGCTCTTTGGGAGCTGCTGCCGTTGCGGGAGTCGGTATCGGTGTTATTCCGAATCTTGAAAACATAAAAGAATATGTGGAAATCGAAGGAATTTTTACTCCGGACAGCAAAACAAAAGCAATATATGAAAGAAACTTTCAAGTTTTCAAAGAAATATACAAATATAATAAAAAGGGATTTAAAGCTTTACATACGGATATTGAGGTGCTAAAAGATGAACTTCCGGTACTTAATTGAAAAACAAAGAGACTTTTTTAACGAAGGTCATACAAAAGAATTTGAATTTAGGATGTCAATGCTTCAGAAGCTGAGAAGTGCAATAAAAAGTAACGAAGGTTTATTTTATGATGCAATGAAAAGAGACATGAATAAATGTCCCACGGAAGTTTATATGACTGAAATAGGCATGATTATGGAGGAAATAAGTTTTCATCTTCGTCACCTTTCAAAGTGGATGAAGGACAAGAAAGTAACCACGCCAATTGCGCAATTTCCCTCAAAATCATTTATATCTCCCGAACCCTATGGAGTGGCTCTGATTATGTCTCCATGGAACTACCCTATACTTTTGAGTATCGGACCTCTTGTAGGTGCAATTTCCGCAGGATGCACAGCCGTGGTCAAGCCATCGGCATATACGAAAGAAACAAGCAAAATCATAGCCGAGGTATTAAAAAGCACATTTTCCGAAGAATATATTGCCGTTATAGAAGGCGGGAGAGAAGAGAACACTGCTCTTTTAAATGAGAGGTTCGATTACATATTTTTTACCGGCAGTCAATCGGTAGGGCGCCTTGTAATGAAAAAAGCCTCTGAATATCTTACACCCGTCACCTTGGAATTGGGAGGGAAAAGCCCGGTTATAATTGATAAGACCGCAAATATTAAAATTGCCGCAAGGAGGGTAGCCTTCGGAAAAGTGTTAAATGCAGGTCAAACCTGCGTGGCACCGGATTATTTATTCATACACAGCGATGTGAAGGATGAATTTATAAAGGCGTATCAGCTTGCTTTGGATGAGTTTTTCACGGATGGGAAAATGGATGGCATGAATACAATAATTAACAAAAAACATTTTGACAGAGTTGCAAGGTTATTGGAATGCGGGAGTATTGTACTTGGGGGCAGGACTAAGCCTGAAACATTGTTTGTTGAACCGACCTTAATAGATATTTCAGATTTGAATTCCCCTATAATGAATGAAGAAATATTCGCACCCATACTTCCCATTATTGCATATGAAGATGTAAGAGAATGTATTGATTATATTGTTAAGAAACCGAAGCCATTGGCACTGTACCTGTTTACCGAGGATGCATCCGTTGAAAAACAGGTGCTTGACAAATGCTCATTTGGCGGCGGATGTATTAATGACACAATAATACATATTGCCACAACGCACATGGGCTTTGGCGGTGTAGGTGATTCCGGTATGGGAAGTTATCACGGCAAAAAAAGCTTTGACACCTTTACTCATTACAGAAGTATAGTAAAAAAAGCCACTTGGCTGGATTTGCCCATTCGATACAGACCATATTCAAAATTTAAGGATAGGCTTTTGCGTATGTTTTTGAAATAAAATAATTAATAATTAATTTTGGGGAGGATTTAAAGATGTCTGATGAATCAGAGGAGAAGGTTATAAACAGCGACGATAATAAGAGTATCAGAAAAGAAGTAATTCGGGGTCTCAAGTTTACATTGTTCTCTATTTCCGCAGGAATAATAGAGATAACTGTTTTTTTCCTGCTTAATGAACTGACAAGCTGGCGTTACAGGTCATGTTATTTAGTTGCGTTGATTTTATCTGTGGTATGGAATTTTACTTTAAATCGCCGTTATACATTTCGTTCAGCCAACAATGTGCCTGTTGCCATGGTTAAAACATTTGGATTTTATTTAGTATTTACTCCTGTTTCCACAATTGCCGGAGATTACTTCGTAGATACACTCCTAAAGAATGAGTACCTTGTTACAATTGCTATTATGATTTCAAATTTCGTACTTGAATTTTTATATGACCGTTTTTTTGTGTTTCATGAATCCATAGATACCAATCAGTTGGCAAAAAAGGAAAAAAAGAATGATATATAGAAGACTAATAAATAGGGTTAAAGAAAGAGTTGCAGAAGGACTTATAAACTGTAACTGAAATCTTTAAATTGCTCTTTATATTGCAATCAAAATGCATGATGTATGCCTAACGGCGACTAAATGCATTTTTTTTATTTGCACTTTTATAATTATAGTTACAATATATGTACTATGTTTAAATATGTGCTGACGATCCGGCAAATGAGGATAATTTACATATCCATTAAATTTTATTAAAGTATTAATTTAAATATTTATATAATTCCATAGGCATGCAATCTACAATATATTTAGCTAATTCATTGGGACTCAGTACCATTCCGCCTTTAACCCATTCTTCTCCAGTTCTTATTATGCCATAAAAATAGAACTTTAGCTTAAATTCTAATTTCTGATCAACTGAATTGGTATTGTCCATTTTTTTTATTACATTAATGCAGTTTTTATAGCCGTGCGTGAAAATAATTTGAAGAATAGAATTTTGTCCATCAAAATTGATTACATTTGTATAGAAATATTTTTCTTCAAGCATAGTATTCAGTACTTTTAAACAAGCATCATACCAAGTGTAATTGTTTCCAAAATGTAAGTAACATTTGTCTGCATGTTTAGTATATATGAAATTAATAACATCATATTTGTCATGAAAATAATTGTAAAAAGTTTGACGTGTAGTTGAGCAGTTTAAAACTATATCATTGATAGTTATTTTTTCAAATGATTTGATTTTTGACAGTTCAATCAAAGAATTTGCCAAAATATCTTTCGTATTTGCACGAATAATCATAAACTCTCCTCTCCATTTCTTTACAATATTCAGAAATGTAAAGCAAATTTACAAATTAAGAAAATTGTAAATTCACAAACATTATATCATATTTTATAATAAAGTAAACATAAATTGCAGTTGAATAAATTCGTTTGTGCTTATGTTAGTGATTATTTGTGATTATTTTTAACTCAT
>ENA-UOOK01000412-UOOK01000412.1-fermentation-metagenome-genome-assembly--contig:-NODE-412-length-56035-cov-7.248053_pt1 | contig 56035 bp, 57 predicted proteins | sample MGYA00245777_ERZ724023 | MGnify/ENA primary metagenome ERZ724023 (study PRJEB28704, sample SAMN03018312) | fermentation metagenome | biome: anthropogenic terrestrial biome; feature: soil; material... | reverse complement strand
ATTTCACGTCTGAAGCGACTGAAATTTTGTTTACTAAGAAAAACATCAGATTGTTAAAGCAGCCTAATAAATATGTAAAACCGGCATCATCAATAGAATACAGAATGTTGACTAACGGAATGCTTGTACAGGAAAGAGACGAACAACTGTTGTCAGAAATTAAAACAATAACAAAAAGAGAACCTACGCAGGAAGAAAAAGATGCTTTGGAGTTTGCATGGAAAGTGTGCAAGCATGTAAAGTCAAACGCAATAATTCTTGTGAGAGGCAGACAGACGGTAGGAATAGGCGCAGGTCAGATGAGCAGAATTGATTCTTTAAATATAGCAGTCAAAAAAATGAAAACTATTAATCACGGTTTGGATGAAAGTAAATATCCTTTAGTTTTGGCTTCGGATGCTTTTTTCCCTTTCCCTGACGTTGTTGAAGGTTCTTCGGCAGAAGGAGTTACGGCGATTATACAACCGGGCGGTTCTATAAGAGACGATTTATCCATAAATGCATGCAACGAAAGAAACCTTACTATGCAGTTTACGTCAATGAGACATTTTAAACATTAATTTTTATATATCTGCATAAGAAGAATTTTTTATATTGATTCTTTTATGTACGATTATTGGCTGCGGTTAATAAATGGAAAAGAAAAAAATAGAGATAACCGAGCTTGTGCTCCGTGACGCCCACCAGTCGCTCCTCGCGACAAGGATGCCGCTTGCGGATATGCTCCCCATACTCGGCAAGCTCGACAAAGTGGGCTTCCATTCACTTGAGTGCTGGGGCGGCGCCACGTTTGACGCGTGCCTGCGCTTTTTGGATGAAGACCCGTGGGAAAGGCTGCGTGTCATAAGGAAGAACTGCCCGAATACAAAGCTGCAGATGCTTTTCCGCGGTCAAAATATCCTTGGCTACCGCCACTATTCCGACGACGTTGTGGAGTACTTCGTCCAGCGCTCCGCGGCGAACGGCATCGACGTCATCCGTATTTTCGACGCGCTGAACGATATCCGGAACCTTCAGGTTGCCATCAAGGCCGCGAAGAAAGAGAAGGTCCACGCGCAGGTGGCGATTTCCTACACCACCGGGCCGGTTTTTACGACGGATTATTACGTTAATTATGCGAAGCAGATTCAGGAGGCCGGCGCGGATTCCATCTGCATCAAGGATATGGCCGCTCTGCTTACGCCGTACCACGCGTACGATCTTGTAAAAGCACTCAAGGAAGCCGTGGATCTGCCGATCCAGCTCCATACGCACGCAACTTCCGGCCTGGCCGCCATGTGCGAGCTGAAAGCCATCGAGGCCGGCGCGGATGCCATCGATACCGCGATTTCCCCCCTTGCCCTCGGCACGTCCCATGTGCCCACGGAATCTATGGTCGCCGCGCTGAAAGATACGCCGTACGATACGGGGCTCGACCTCGTCCTTCTCAACGAGATCCGCGAGTATTTCATGAATCTGCGCGCAAAGTACATCAAGAGCGGTCTGCTCGACCCGAAGGTGCTTGCGACGAACACGAAAGCGCTTGTCTACCAGGTGCCGGGCGGCATGCTCTCCAACCTCCTTTCCCAGTTGAAAAAGGCCGGCAAGGAAGACAAGATGGAAGAAGTGCTCCAAGAGGTCCCGAACGTGAGGAAAGACGCCGGATACCCGCCGCTCGTCACGCCCTCCTCCCAAATCGTGGGAACCCAGGCCGTGCTCAACGTCGTGATGGGCGAGCGCTACAAGGTCTGCTCCGCCGAGTTTAAGGACCTGGTCGCCGGCAAGTACGGCAAGACGCCGGTGCCCGTCGACGATGCGTTCGCCAAGAAGGTCATCGGCGACAGGCCGCGCATCACCTGCCGCCCAGCCGACCTGCTGGAGCCGGAGTTGCCCAAGCTGCGCAAGGAGTGCGCGGAATGGACGGAACAGGAGGAAGACGTCCTTTCCTATGCGCAGTTCCCGAAAGTGGCGATGGACTTCTTCAAGCGCAGGGCCGCCAAAAAATATGGCATCGACGCGAAGCACGCCGATGCTGCGCAGCAGATCCATCCCGTCTGACGCCGCTTTTACCGTTTCAGCCCCCGGCCGGGGGCTGAATTTGTTTGCACCGGTTGACAATGGGGCATAATAACTGATAAAATAAAAAGAAGAATATTTTGGCTGCAATCCCTGAAAGCAGGGTCCCGGCCAGAACTGAGATGATGGTTTTTGGTTAACAGCATGACCGGTTTTGGCAGGGCCGAGCAGGTCGTCGACGGGTATGACGTCGTCGTAGAGGTAAGGTCGGTCAACCACCGGTTCTTCGATTTTAGCGCCCGCGTGCCGCACGGGTACGGCTTTCTGGAAGAAAAGCTGCGGCAGTACCTTCAGGAAAAGGTTTCCCGCGGGAAGCTGGACGTAAGCGTCGAATTGGACTCCGCCGACGATCCCGGCGTCCAGATACAGGGAAACATGATGCTGGCGGAAGGCTACCTGGCCGCGCTGCGCGCGATGCAGCGGAATTTTCACCTCCCCGACGACATCACGGCGAGCACGCTGCTCCGCTTCCCGGATATTTTCACGGTGCGCCGCCGGCCGGAAGACGAAGAACAGGTCTGGGCGCGGGTGAGGCAGGTGCTTGATACGGCGCTCGAGTCTTTTCTTTCCATGCGGAGTGCGGAAGGGGAGAAGATGAAGGAAGACATTCTCTCCCGCGCCTCTTCTATTTTGCGGGTGGTGGAACAGATCGAGGAGCGTTCTCCCAAGACGGTTGCGGAATACCGCGAAAGATTGAAAGGGCGGATCTCCGATCTGCTCGGCGGAGCGGCGGTGGACGAGCAGCGTATCCTGACCGAAGCCGCCGTTTACGCCGATAAAATTTCGGTGGCGGAGGAAACGGTCCGCCTGCGCAGCCACATCAGCCAGTTCACCGCCATGGTCGGTTCCAAGGAAGCGGTCGGCCGCCGTCTGGATTTCCTGGTGCAGGAGATGAACCGGGAGGCGAACACGATCGGCTCGAAATGCGCCGACGCGCAGATCGCGCACTGGGTGGTGGACATGAAGGCGGAGATTGAGAAAATCCGCGAGCAGATACAAAATATTGAGTGAGATTCGCCGAAAAAGGAGAAGTCTTATGAAACTCATCAACATCGGCTTCGGCAATATGGTTTCCGCGAACCGGCTGGTCGCCATCGTCAGCCCGGAATCGGCGCCCATCAAGCGCATCGTGCAGGACGCAAAGGAACGCGGAACCCTGATCGACGCGACTTACGGCCGACGGACGCGAGCCGTCATCATCACGGACAGCGACCATGTCATCCTTTCCGCCGTCCAGCCGGAAACCGTGGCGAACCGCCTGAACGAAGACCACGACGATGCGGAGGAGGAACTGGACGAAGATGACGGATAAAGGACTTCTCGTGGTCCTTTCCGGCCCCTCCGGAGCGGGAAAGGGAACGGTGATGAAAGCGCTGCTGAAGCGGAATTCGAATATTCGGCTTTCCGTATCCGCCACGACGCGCGCGCCGCGCCCCGGAGAGGAAAACGGCAGGGAGTACCACTTCCTTTCGAGGGAGGAATTCTTACGCCTTTCCAATTCCGGCGGGATGCTGGAAAGCGCGTGCTACTGCGGCAATTTCTACGGTACGCCCACCGCACCGATCGCGCGGTGGACTTCCGAGGGACGCGATGTTTTCCTCGAGATTGAGGTCCAGGGCGGCGCGCAGGTGGAGCGCAAGCGGCCGGACACGGTGAGTATTTTCATCCTTCCGCCTTCCCTTGAGGAACTGGAGCACCGTCTGCGCGGCCGCGGGACGGAGACGGAGGAAACCGTGAGGAAGCGTCTTGCGACGGCCCGCAAAGAACTCACGGCAGCGGAAAAATACGATTACGTCGTTGTCAATGATTCGGTGGACAGGGCCGCCGAACAAATCTGCGGGATTTTGAACGCAGAGAAATGCAGGAGCTTCCGCAATAAGCGGAAGATCGAAAGGATGCTGAAACATGATTAAACCGATCGCCGATTTGATTCTTACGCCGGAGCAGAGCCGCTATTCGCTCGTGATCGCCATTGCCAAGCGTGCACGGCAGATCTCCGAGGAAGCGGAAAAAAAGAGGGAAATCCTCGACGAGAAACCGGTCGAGATTGCCGTTCAGGAATATATCCATCACAAGATCCGGATGGTTGAAAAGATCAACCCGAACGACGACGACCTTACCTGAGGGGGGAAGGATTTGGCAGCCGTAGCGGAGATCGCGGTGGAAAACTGCGCCTATCATTTCGACAGGACGTTCAGCTACCTGGTTCCGGAAGGGCTGGATATGGCTGCGCAATGCGGCTGCCGCGTGATCGTTCCCTTTGGCCCGGCGAACGGAAAGCGGCAGGGGATCATCCTGAAACGGAAGCTGCCGCCGGATGAAGACACCGGGAAACTGAAACGGATTGTTTCCGTCGAGGATCGGGCCCCGCTTCTTTCCGAAGAAGCCGTGGGCCTTGTTTTCTGGCTCAAGGAACACACGTTCTGCACGCTTTTTGAGGCGGCGAAGCTTTTTTTTCCGGCGGGCATCCAGCTTCGCCTGCATACGGAGTACGCCCTGGCGAAACCGCTTTCGGAACTGGACACCGGGAGGCTTGAGCCGGAGCGGGAGCAGATGATCTCCTATCTTTCCAAAGCCGGGAAATTCGTCCAACGGGAAAAACTCCTGCGCGCCCTCGGCCTTGTGGAAGACAGCCCGCTGCCGGAAGAGCTCGTTTCCCAGGGGATTCTTCTGAAAAACAGCGGTACGACCCGCCAGGTGGGGGACGCGAAGCGGAAGATGGCGCGTATTGCGCCGGATGCGCCGGGCGCGCCGAGACTGACGCCGAAGCAGAAAGAGGCTTTTTCCGTGCTGCGGGATGCGGGCAGCGCCTCCGTGAAAGAGCTCTGCTACTTTACGGGAGTAACGCCGGCCGTGGTCCGCGCGCTGGCTAAGAAGGGGTTGGTTCAGCTTTACGACATGGAAGTGTACCGCAGCCCATACGCTTCAATCCCCGCGCCGCCACCGCCCGCGGACTTCGAGCTTTCCGGTGCGCAGCAGGCCGCTTACAGCCGTATGTACGCGCAGTACCGCTCCGGAAAGGCGGGAGTCTCGCTCCTGTACGGCGTAACCGGAAGCGGAAAAACCTCCGTCTTTCTCCGGCTGATCGACCGGGTGAAAGAAGACGGACGCGGTGTCATCGTCATGGTGCCGGAAATCTCCCTTACGCCGCAGACGATTTCCATTTTCCGCGCGCGGTACGGTTCCTGCGTCGCCGTGTTCCACAGCGGCCTCACGCTCGCGGAGCGCCTCGACGAATGGAAGCGCGTGCGCAACGGTGACGCCTCCATTGTGGTCGGCACGCGTTCGGCGGTTTTCGCGCCGTTTCGCAACATCGGCCTGGTTATCATGGATGAGGAGCAGGAAAGCACCTATAAGTCCGAGAATTCACCGCGCTACCACGCGCGGGACGTTGCAAAATACCGGTGCGCCTACCATAAAGCGCTTTTGGTGCTTTCTTCCGCAACGCCTTCGGTGGAGACCTATTACTGCGCGCAGATCGGGAGATACGGCTTCAATGTGCTGCCCGACCGCTACGGCACCGCCAGGCTCCCGGAGGTCGACGTCGTCGATATGAACCGGGAGTTGGAGCGGGGGAACCGCACGATCTTCAGTTCCCGGCTTACGCAGTGTATCGAGAAGAATCTGCAGGAGGGGAAGCAGTCCATTCTTCTGCTGAACCGCCGCGGCTACAACACGTTTGTGTCCTGCCGCTCCTGCGGCCATGTGCTTACATGCCCGAACTGCAGCATTGCGCTGACATACCACGCCGCCAACCAGCGCCTGATGTGCCATTACTGCGGTTTTTCCATCCCGTTTACCAAGGAGTGTCCGAACTGCCATGAGGAGCAGGTGCATTATTCCGGGTTCGGGACGCAGCGCGCCCAGCAGGAGCTCTCCGAGCTGTTTCCGCAGGCGCGCGTTCTCCGGCTCGACGCGGATTCCACCATGGCGCGTTTCGCCTACGACAAAAAGCTGAAACAGTTTGCCGACGGCGAATATGATATTATCGTCGGGACGCAAATGGTTGCGAAAGGGTTGGATTTTGAGAACGTGACGCTCGTGGGTGTCCTTTCGGCGGATCAGGCGCTTTACGGAGACGATTTCCGAAGCTATGAGCGCGCGTTCGATCTGCTGACGCAGGTGGTGGGGCGCTCCGGCCGCGGGCGGTTCCGGGGCCGCGCCGTCATTCAGACTTTTACCCCCGAGAATAAAATCATCCGCCTTGCCGCAGATCAGAATTACCCGGAATTTTACAGAGGGGAGATTTCGCTTCGCCGCGCCATGCTGTACCCGCCTTTCGCCGATTTGTGCATGATTGGTTTCGTCGGGACGGACGAGACGAAGGTGCGCGCCTCAAGCGTTTCTTTTTTGCAGGAACTTCGGGAAGTGGCGAAAACCGACTACCCGGATCAGCCTCTGCGCGTGCTGAACCCCTCTCCCGCGGCGGTCAGCAAAGTCAGCGGAAAGTACCGTTACAAGCTGATTGTCAAGTGCAGAAACGGGAAAAAATTCCGGGAGATGGTATCCCGGCTTCTAATATGGTTTTCGGGGGAAAGGAAACACGCGGGCGTCACGGCGTTTGCGGACCTGAACCCCGATTCGATCTTGTAGACTGGAATTGGAGGAATCGACGATGGCAATTCGGAATATTCTGACGAACGACCGGGACGCGAACTTTCTTGCGAAAACATGCCGCCCCGTGGAAAAATTCGACAGGCGTCTCGCCCAACTGCTCGACGATATGGCAGAAACGCTCCACAGCGCAAACGGCGTCGGTCTTGCGGCTATTCAGGTGGGCGTCCTGCGCCGAGCGGTCGTTATCGACATCGGCGACGGCGTGCGGGAGCTCGTCAATCCCGTCGTTCTGGAATCGGACGGCGAGCAGGAAAGCTTGGAAGGCTGCCTTTCCGTGCCCGGGAAATGGGGCATGACGAAACGTCCGAAGCATGTGAAGGTCCGGGCGCAGGACAGAAACGGGAAGACGTTTGAGTACGACGGGGAGGACCTTCTCGCAACCGTTTCCTGCCATGAAATCGACCACCTGGACGGGAAGCTTTTTCTCACTCATGTGACGCGGATGTTGACGGATGAGGAACTGGAAAAGCTTTCATCGGCGAAGGAGAAATAAAATGCGCATTGTTTATATGGGAACCCCGGAATTCGCCGTGCCGCCGTTTCACGCGCTTCTTGCCGCGGGGCATGAGATCGCGGCCGTGTTTACCCAGCCGGATAAACCGCAGGGGCGCAAGATGCTGCTGACGCCCCCGCCCGTAAAAACGGCCGCCGAGGAGGCGGGCGTGCCGGTATATCAGCCCGGTTCCCTGAAAGGCCCCGTGCAGGCGGAGCGTGTCGCTTCGCTTGCGCCGGACGCGATCGTCGTCGCCGCTTACGGGAAGATCCTTCCGCGGACGATCCTCGGCATCCCGAAATACGGCTGCGTTAACCTGCACCCTTCGCTCCTGCCGAAATACCGCGGCGCGTCCCCGATCCAGGCGGCCGTCCTGAACGGCGACGCCGAGACGGGCGTCACAACCATGCTGATGAGCGAAGCCTGCGACGAAGGGGATATTCTTTTCCAAAAGCCCACGTCGGTCGGACCCGACGAAACGACGCCGGAGCTGACGGAACGCCTGTCCCGCCTCGGCGCACAGCTGCTTGTGGAAACGCTTGCGGCGCTGGGCGGCGGCTCCGTTTCCCCGAAGAAGCAGGATGCTTCCCGCGCAACCTACGTTTCCCTCGTATCGAAAAAGATGTCGCCCGTAGACTGGACACGCACAGCCCGGGAAATCCACAATCAGGTGCGGGCGCTGGTGCCCTGGCCCGTTGCGAGCGCCCAGATCGCCGGACTGAGGCTGAAACTGTACCGTGCCCGGCCGCTTGAGCATACCTCCGGGGAAGCCGGGCTTGTCGTGCCGGACGGCGACGGTTTCGTCGTTTGCTGCGGCTGCGGGACGGCGCTGGAGATCCTGGAAGTACAGGCCGACGGTGGGAAGCGGATGAGCGGGAGCGATTTTCTGCGCGGGCATCCGCTCCGCGGCAAAAAAATGGAATGACAACCCGGAGGTGATACTATGGGGTTTTATTACTTCGATTACACGTATTTCCTTTTTATGGTTCCGGCGATCATCGTCACGCTGGCGGCGCAGATCTACGTAAAATCCGCCTTCAGCCGCTACTCCCGCGTCCGGACGCGGCGCGGCGTCACGGGAGCGCAGGCGGCGGACGCGGTGGCGCGCTTCGGCGGAGCGGAGGTTATGATCCGGCCGGTCGCCGGCAGCCTCACGGACAATTTCGATCCGAGAAACCATGTCATCAGCCTTTCCCAGGACGTGTACGGTTCTTCATCGGTCGCTGCCGTCGGCGTGGCGGCGCACGAAGCGGGCCATTCTGTCCAGGACGCGGTCGGTTATGCGCCCAATAAGGTCCGTTCCGCCCTCGTGCCCGTTACCAATATCGGTTCCCGGCTTTCCGTGCCATTGATCCTGATCGGCCTGTTTCTGCCGGTGCAATACGATTTCGTCGTATATGCCGGCATCGCGCTTTACGGGCTCGTCGTGCTGTTCGAGCTGGCCACCCTGCCGGTCGAGATCAACGCGAGCAGGCGCGCGGTAAAAGCGCTGGATGAAACGGGAATCCTTGCGCCGGACGAGCTCGCCGGCGCAAAGAGGGTACTCACGGCCGCCGCCATGACTTATCTGGCGGCGAGCTTCGCGGCGATCCTTACGCTGCTCCGCTTTTTGGTAATCGCGGGCGGCCGCCGCGACCGGGACTGATGGCCGGCGCTCGCTCCACCGCGCTGAAAGCGCTGCTCCGCGTGGAGGAGGAAAAGGGCTACTCGAACCTTGTGCTCGACGCGGCCCTCGGCGCAACGGCGCTATCCCCGCGCGACCGGGCCCTTGCCGCCGCAATTTACTACGGCGTCCTGGAGCGCCGCATTACCCTGGACTATATTCTCGGCTTTTATTCCCGCACGCCGGTCGCAAAGCTTTCCCCCGCAGTGCGTGAGATCCTCCGCGTCGGCGCCTATCAGCTCCGGTACCTGGAAAGGGTGCCCGCCTCGGCCGCAGTGAACGAATGTGTCAAGCTGGCAAAGGAGAACGGGGAGGCCCGCGCAGCCGGCCTCGTGAACGCCGTCCTGCGGAGCATGCTGCGGGAACCGGACAAAGCGCGGTTCCCGGACCGGAAAGCTCAGCCGCTGCGGTGGCGTTCCGTTTTCTATTCCTGCCCGGAAGACCTGATTTCCTTCTGGCAGAAAAGCTACGGCGCGTGTCTGGCGGACAAGATCCTGGAGGGGACGGCGGCGAAGCCGGATCTTTTCCTCCGTGTGAATAATACCCGTATCAGCGAGCAACAATTATTAGATAAGCTGCATGGAGAAGGAATTGATGCGGAACCCGCCCCTTGGCCGGACGGGGCCGTCCGTGTGCGCGGGGCGGGAGACCTCCGCCGTTCCGGCTGCTTTGCGGAGGGACTTTTCCATGTGCAGGATATCGCTTCGCAGCTTTGCTGCCGTATTCTGGCGCCTGAGCCGGGCGAACGGGTGCTGGACGTCTGCGCGGCGCCGGGCGGAAAAACGTTTACCCTTGCGGAGCGCATGGAAAATCGCGGGGAAATCGAGGCTTTCGACCTGTACCCGGCGCGCGTCCGCCTGATTCAAACGGGCGCCGGACGTCTCGGGCTTTCCATCGTTCACGCTGCGTCCCGGGATGCCGCCGCGCCGCAGCCCGGACCGGATCCGGCGGATCGCGTGCTGTGCGACGTGCCGTGTTCCGGTCTCGGCGTCATCCGCCGAAAGCCGGAGATCCGGTACAAATTTGAGGCAAGTATTGACAGTTTGCCGGATTTGCAGTACCGTATTCTCAGTAAGGCTTCCGAGTCGGTGCGAAACGGCGGTGTCCTTGTTTACTCCACTTGCACCCTGAATCCGGCGGAAAATGAGGGAGTCGCCGGCAGGTTTACCCGTGAAAACAGATGCTTTGAACCACTTGCGCTTTCTTTGCCGGAAGGTGTGGAACGCGCGCACGGCGAGCCGGAAAACCAGCTCACGCTGTTTCCGCGCGCGGGCGGATCGGACGGATTCTTTATTTCTGCGTTTCGGAAAAGATAGGGTGGTATTTTGAGCCAGACAGACATCAAATCCATAACATTGCCGGAACTGAAGGCGCGCTTCACCGCGGAAGGCCTTCCGGCTTACCGTGCCGGGCAGGTTTACCGCTGGCTGAGCGGCGGGGTGCGTGGCTTCGACGAGATGACGAACCTCCCCAAAGACCTGCGGGAAAGGCTCGCGGCGGAGAATTTTATCGCCGGAGCGGACATCGTGCGAAAATACAGCTCCAAGCTGGACGACACCGTGAAATATCTCTTCCGGCTGCACGACGGGCAGCTTGTGGAAAGCGTGCTGATGCGCTACGAGCACGGCAGAACGATCTGCATTTCCTCACAGGTCGGCTGCAAAATGGACTGCGCTTTCTGCGCCACGGGGCAAAGTGGCTATTCGCGCGACCTTTCCCCGTCCGAAATGCTTGCCCAGGTGCAGTCGGCCCAGGCTGACGCCGGTGTAAGAATTTCCAATATCGTTTTGATGGGCATGGGCGAACCGCTTGAAAACTACAGGAACGTGCTGCGCTTCCTCGATCTTGTCTCGTCCGAGGACGGGATGAACGTCGGGATGCGCCATATCTCGCTTTCCACCTGCGGCGTCGTGGACCGAATCTACGACCTTGCGGAGAAGGAATATCAGTTGACGCTTTCCGTTTCCCTTCACGCGCCGAACGACGAGATTCGCTCTCGCCTGATGCCCGTGAACCGCCGCTGGAAAATCGGCGAGCTGCTGGACGCCTGCCGCTATTACCAGAGCCGGACCGGACGCCGGATTTCGTTCGAGTATGCGATGATCGGCGGCGTAAACGACAGCAGAGACTGCGCGCGGGAGCTTGCGCGGCGCCTGAAAGGCATCATGTGCCATGTGAACCTGATCCCGATGAACCCGGTGGAGGGCCTGCCTTTCCGGAAGAGCCCGCCCGCCGTGATGCAGCGATTCCTCGGCACGCTGGAGGGAGAAGGCGTTAACGCCACGGTCCGCAGAACGCTCGGCGCGGATATCGACGCTTCCTGCGGACAGCTCAGGCGCAGATTTGCGGAGGAGGCCGTTCCATGATAAAGGTTTTCAGCAAGAGCGATATTGGCCTGGTGAGGAAGTCGAACGAGGATGCCTGCCGGTGCGGCGTTTTTTCCGGTAATGCCGCCTGGGCCGTTGTATGCGACGGCATGGGCGGCGTCAACGGCGGCAATATCGCGAGCAGCCTTGCCGTGCAGGAGATTTCCGCCGCGCTGCTCTCCGGTTACCGCGACGGCATGACCGGAGACGATATCAGAAGCCTGCTGGCTGCGGCTATCATCCGCGCAAATGAGGCGGTGCATGAAACGGCGGGGAGCAATACGGCCCTCACCGGCATGGGAACGACCGTGGTCGCCGCGATCGTTTCCGGCGGCACGGTGCATGTCGCCCACGCGGGCGACAGCCGCGCCTATCTGATCGCGGGCGGAGAAATCCGACAGCTTACGACGGACCATTCCGTCGTGCAGGAAATGGTGGAAAAGGGCGATCTCACGGCACAGCAGGCAAAGAAGCATCCGCAGAAAAACATCATCACGCGTGCGCTCGGAGTTGAACCGTCCATCCATATTGACTATAATGAAACTTCGGCACCGAAAGGCAGCCGCCTGTTGATTTGCACGGACGGCCTCACAAATTATGTGGATGAGGATAATATCCTTGCGCTTTCGGAAAAGCTGGATGGGGGACAATTGACGGAAAAACTGATAGAACTCGCGAAGGCGGGCGGCGGTGGCGACAACATTACGGTTGCCATTCTGGAAGATCAAGCCGTTTAAGGAGCTGATAATAAAATGGATAAATATACGGGCAAACGTCTGGACGGCCGTTATGAGATCCACGAAGTCATCGGCGTGGGCGGAATGGCAGTCGTATACCGCGCATACGACACTATCGACGACCGCACGGTCGCCGTGAAAATCCTCAAGGATGAATTTTCCAGGAACGCGGAGTTTCTCCGCCGCTTCCGCAACGAGTCGAAAGCGATCGCCGTGCTGTCGCATCCGAATATCGTAAAGGTCTACGATGTGAGCATCGGCGACAGGATCCAATATATTGTGGAAGAATATATCGATGGAATTACCCTGAAAGAATATCTGGATCAACAGAAAGTCATCAAATGGAAAGAGGCGATCCATTTCGTCGTCCAGATCCTGCGCGCGCTGGAACACGCGCACAGCAAAGGGATCGTCCACCGAGACATCAAGCCGCAGAATATCATGCTGCTGCAGGACGGAACCATTAAGGTGACAGACTTCGGGATTGCGCGTTTTTCCCACAACGAAACCCGCACCATGACGGACAGGGCGATCGGCTCCGTGCATTATATCGCGCCGGAGCAGGCCCGCGGCGACTATACCGATGAAAAAACGGACATTTATTCCGTCGGCGTAATGCTGTATGAAATGCTGACCGGCCGCCTTCCGTTCGAAGCGGACAATGCCGTTTCCGTTGCGATCATGCAGCTACAGACGGACCCGAAGCCCCCGCGCGAGATCAACCCGTCCATTCCGGAAGGGCTGGAGGAGATCACGCTCAAGGCGATGCAGAAGGACCCGGCCCTGCGCTATCAGTCGGCGGGCGAGATGCTGCGCGATATCGAAGAATTCCGCCGCAATCCGAGCGCCCGCTTCCAGTACCAGTATTTTATCGACGAGAAGCCCACGAAGTATATCGACGCGATCAATTCCGTGAAAAATACGGAGCAGCCGGTTTACAACGACAATTACGACTATGTGGAGGAAGCGAGCCGGGTTCCGGAAAAAAAGAAAAAACCGGTGGCCGTGCTTGTCATCGCCGGCATTGCGGCGGCTTTCCTGATCGCGGCCGCCGCTCTTGCAATTTCCGCATACCGCAGAGGGCAGAGTGTGGCTCCGAAAGATATTGTAATGCCCAGCTTCGTGGGGAAAAAATATACCGACGTGGTGAATACGCCGAATTCCTCTTACACGTTTGAATTCAAAAAAGATGAAAAAAACAGCTCCGATTATGCGGTCGGCTTCATCATGGACCAGAAACCCAAAGCCGGTGAAACGGTGAAATCAAATGCGACCGTCACGCTGATTGTCAGCAAGGGCGGCCAGCCGGTCGCAATCCCGGACCTGTCCAACCGCACGCAGGCGGATGCGGTCGCCGCGCTGAAGGCGATCGGCCTGACGCCGAAGATCAATACCGTCGTGGACGACAATATCGCTTCCGGCTATGTGGTCAGCACGGATCCCGCCGCCAGCACGCAGGTGGCGAAGGGGACGGAGGTAAAAGTCTACGTCAGCTCCGGAAAATTGGACCAGCGAATTGCCGTGCCGGACGTGACCGGGGACACGCTCGCGGACGCCCAGGCGCAAATCATTGCGGCAGGACTTTCCATCGGTTCGACAAGCTACCAGGACGATACGGGTAAAGACAAAGACGTCGTCATTTCCACAGATCCGCTGAACGGCGTGAAAGTGGAGAAAGGCGGCAAGGTGAATTTTGTCGTCAGCTCGGGCAAAGCCTCTACAAAACCGGTGGAGGTCTTTGTGGACCTGCCGGAGGATGTGCAGCACGATATCGTGATGAAATCCTACCTCGACGGCAGCCTTGTGGATACCAGAACCGTCAACCCGTCCTACAATCCGACTACGCAGCTTCGATTCTCCGATCAGACGGGGAAGCACACGCTGGTGGTTACTCTGGACGAGAGCGAATACCGCGTTTATACGCTGAATTTCGATACCGGACAACCGAAAACGGAAGAGCGGTACGCCTACAAGCAGCCGAGCAGCAGCGCCGGCACGTCGTCGGATGAAAACAGCGGCGGCCTGTCGTCGTCTTCCGCTTCCGGCAGATGAATCGGATGGAAGCCACTCAGGAAGGGCTGGTCCGGAAGGGAATCGACGGCTTTTACTATGTGGAAACGCAAAACGGCGTGCTGGAGTGCCGCGCGCGGGGAATTTTCCGCAGGATCGGCGTCACGCCGCTTGCCGGCGATCATGTGAAGGTTTGCGTGTCGCCGGGCGGAACCGGTTCGCTGGAGGAGATTCTTCCGCGGCGGAATTTTCTTGTGCGTCCCCCCGTGGCGAACATCGACCGGCTTGTGATCGTCGTCTCGACCTGCGAACCGTCGCCGAATTCCCTGCTGATCGACCGGACGATCGTCGGCGCAGAGGCGGCGGGGATTGAGCCGATCCTCGTGATTTCAAAAATCGATCTGCGCCGGCCGGACGCACTTTCCGATGTTTATTCCGGCGCGGGGATACGGGTAATCTGCGTTTCCTCGCCGCGCGGGGAAGGAACCGGAGAACTGAAAAAACTGCTCCCGGGCAAAATAACTGCTTTTACCGGAAACACCGGAGTCGGCAAATCGACACTGCTGAACAGCATGTTCAGCGGGCTCGATTTGCCGACGGGGGAAATCAGCAGAAAACTCGGCCGCGGCCGCCATACGACGCGCCAGGTAGAGCTTTTGAAGCTCTCCGACGGAGGTTATGTGGTGGATACCCCCGGCTTTTCCTCTCTTGACACGCAGTTTTCCGGTGTCGTCACGCCGGAAAAGCTGCCGCTCTGTTTCCGAGAGTTCCGCCCCTATTTGGGGCGGTGCCGCTTTTCCTCGTGCTCCCATACCTGTGAGGCCGGCTGCGCGATTGTAGAAGCGGTTCGGGAAGGAAAGATCAGCCGGCGGCGCCATGAAAGCTATGTCGAAATTTATCGGGAGATGAAAGAACGAAAGCCATGGCAGAAAAAATCTGTGTGATTATTGGTTCCGCTCCGGTTGCGGCCGGCGAGCTCCGGGAAATGGACCGCAAGAATCGCTTTGTCGTCTGTGCCGACGGCGGGTATGACGCCGCAATGCAAAGCGGCGTCATACCGGATCTTCTGATCGGCGATTTCGATTCCATCCGGTCGGAACTCCCGAAGGACGTGGAGACAATCCGCCTGAAGGTGGAAAAAGACGATACCGATACCTTCGCGGCGGTCAAGGAGGGGATGCGGCGCGGTTACCGCCGATTTGAGCTTTACGGCGTTCTGGGCGGCGAACGAATGGACCATTCTTTCGCCAGCCTCTGCGTTCTTCAATACCTCGCTTCCCAGGGCTGCAAGGCCGTGATCCTGGACGGAAGCCGCCGCGTGTTTCTGATGGATGGAGGCAGACTGACGCTCAGCGGGATGAAAGGGCGGACGGTTTCCGTTTTTCCGTTCGGCTGCTCCACCTGTGAAGTGACGTATTCCGGCCTGAAATATCCGCTGGAGGAAGCTGTGCTGGAGTCTTCCATCCCCCTTGGGGCGAGCAACCGGATTTTGGAAGAAACGGCGCAGATCACGGTTTCCAGCGGAGACGCCCTTGTTTTTGTAGAGAAGTGATTCTTTTTTCACACGTTGCCCCCCATCTGTATATACTGGTATTGAACTCAAAACGAGGCAGGGGCGGTGCGGGCGCTTATGTGGAACCATCAGGGATACCGAAAGGGTTGTAAAGGTTCTTGGGTGCAGTTCTGCATCGCGTTCGGAATTGGGCTCGCACTCTCTTGTTTCTGCCCGGCGGGGCTGATCATGTTCATCCTTGCTGTCATCATGATCGCGCTGGGTGTCGCGCTGCTGAAACAGTGCTGAACATAAGTAAGGGGGGTCTGCTTCATGAAGGTCGTCGTTTTGAAGAGCTCGAAGTTTTGGGGGTTCATACTGCGCAGGATGTTCCATATTCCGAAGGAACAGGGGACGTAAAAGAAATACATGAAAAATCCCGGGGCGGCCTTTGGTAGGTTGCCCCGGATTTTTTATGGTTTTCCGTCATCCCTGCGCCGCGCTTCTGCAAAAACCTTTCATGCAGCACGCTCCGCATTTCGGGCTGCGCGCCGTGCAGACGGCGCGGCCGTGCAGCACCAGACGGTGACAGAAATCGTTTGATTCTGCCGGCGGAAGAACGGCGCGCAGCTGCTTTTCGACCTTCGCCGGATTTTTTCCGGTGCTCAGGCCAATCCGGCCCGAAATGCGGATGCAATGCGTGTCGGTTACCACGGCGGGCTTGTGAAAAATATCGCCCACGATGAGGTTCGCCGTTTTCCGCCCTACGCCGGGCAGCTTCGTCAGTTCCTCAATCGTGTCCGGCACCTTGCCGCCGAAGCTGTTTTTCAGCATCCGGCACATGGCAAGGATGTCGCGCGCCTTTGTCTTATAAAGGCCGCAGGAATGGATGTACTCCTCGATTTCCTCCTGCGTCCCGCCGCAGAATGAATCCAGCGTCGGAAAACGGGAAAACAGGCCGGGCGTCACGAGATTTACGCGCGCGTCGGTGCACTGCGCCGAAAGACGGGTGGCGATGAGCAGCTGCAGGGGGTCCGTATAGGTGAGCGAGCAGAGCGCGTCAGGATATTCTTTTTTCAAAGCTTCCACCGCAAGTGCGGCGAGCCTTTTTTTTGTCATATTGGCCCTCCATTCCTAGCTTACTATTATTTTAATACAAAAATCACCTCTTTACAAGCGAGGACTTTTCCGCTTAATTTCACAGGAAGATTGCGCAAAGGCGGTAAGCGGGCTATAATGAAAACAAATCGTTCGGGAAAGGGTATGAAAGTGCATGTACAGTGATATGATGGATACCATCGGCTTTGTTACCAGGGCCGACCCGGAAGTCGGCAGAGCGATGGGGCAGGAGCTGCAGCGCCAGCGCGACAATCTGGAACTGATCGCATCAGAAAACATTGTTTCCCCTGCGGTCATGGCGGCCATGGGAAGTGTTCTCACCAACAAATACGCCGAAGGTTACCCGGGAAAACGCTACTACGGCGGCTGCCAGTTTGTCGACGTCGTCGAGGAAATTGCCCGCAAGCGTGCCTGTGAGCTTTTCGGTGCCGATCACGCAAATGTACAGCCCCATTCCGGCGCGCAGGCAAATACGGCGGTGTATTTCGCCCTTTTGAAGCCGGGCGACACCGTGATGGGGATGAGCCTTGCGGAAGGCGGCCATCTGACGCACGGCTCTCCGGTGAATATTTCCGGAAAATACTTCAACTTTGTGCCCTACGGAGTCAGCCGGGAAACCGGCCGCATCGATTACGAAAAGGTCTATGACACCGCGATGCGGGTAAAACCGAAACTGATCGTTGCCGGAGCGAGCGCTTATCCGCGCTTCATCGATTTCGCCCGTTTCCGCGAGATCTGCGACGCCTGCGGCGCCCTGCTGATGGTGGATATGGCCCATATTGCCGGCCTGGTTGCGTCCGGAGACCATCCGAACCCCGTCGAGTGGGCGGATATCGTCACCACGACAACGCACAAAACGCTCCGTGGCCCGCGCGGCGGCATAATCCTCTGCAAAGAACAGTATGCCAAAGCGATCGACAAGGCGATTTTCCCCGGCACACAGGGAGGGCCGCTCGAACATGTTGTCGCGGGGAAAGCCGTTTGCCTGGGCGAAGCATTGAAGCCGGAATTCAAGGAGTACGGCCACCGTATCGTGAAGAACGCGAAAGCGCTCGCGGCCGGCCTGACCAAGCGCGGCGTAAGGCTTGTGACAGGCGGAACGGACAACCATCTGATGATGATTGACCTGACCGGCCTGGAACTGACCGGAAAAGAGCTGGAGCAGCGTCTGGATTCCGTCAATATCACGGCCAACAAAAATACCGTTCCGAACGAAAAGCGCAGCCCGTTCGTCACAAGCGGCCTGCGCGTCGGCACGCCGGCCGTAACGACGCGCGGCCTTAACGAGAGCGACATGGACACGATCGCCGAATGCATCAGCCTTGCCATTTCGGACTTTGATGCTTCCCGGGAGAAAATCCACGCCGCCGTGCGGGATCTCTGCGCGCGTTATCCGCTTTACCAGTGAGCCGGTCACCGGCCGGTTCGGTCGCCTTCGGATTTTTCCGGGGGCGGCTTTTTTGGCATTGCGCTGCAAAAACGACCTGCGCGATTCTAGTTTTGGGAAGGGAAGGATTGCTGTATGGCTGCTCCACTTGCGGACAGGATTCGCCCGCAGACGCTGGACGAAATTGTCGGTCAGCACCACCTGCTGGATGCGGGGAAGCCGCTCCGACGCATCATCGAGTCCGGCGAAATCCCCAATATGGTCTTTTACGGCCCGGCGGGCGTGGGGAAGACGACGCTCGCCTCAATTATCGCGCGCCGCACGGAACGCAGCCTTTTCAAGCTGAACGGAACGACGGCTTCCACGGCGGATATCCACAGCATCATCAGCCGCGTCAATACGCTGGAGGCTCCCAACGGCATCCTGCTGTATCTTGACGAGATCCAGTATTTTAATAAGAAACAGCAGCAGACGCTTCTGGAATTCATCGAGAACGGTTCCGTCACGCTGATCGCTTCGACGACGGAAAATCCGTATTTTTATGTATACGGAGCGATCCTGAGCCGGTCCACGGTCTTCGAGTTTAAATCCGTGGAAAAGGAAGACGTGCTCGCGGCGGTCATGCGTGCGTTCCATTTCCTGGAACAGGAACAGCACCGCGTTATTTCCGTGGAGGAAGAAGCGGCTGAATATATCTCTTCCGCGTGCGGCGGCGACGTGCGCAAGGCGATCAATGCGGTGGAGCTTTGCACCCTCTCCGGAGAGACGGCGGCGGACGGCTCCTGCCGCGTGACGATGGAGACGGCGCGGGAGCTTACGCAGCGCTCCGCGTTGCGCTACGACCGCGGCGGCGACGAGCATTACGACATTCTTTCCGCTTTCCAGAAATCCATGCGCGGTTCCGACCCCAACGCCGCCTTACACTATCTTGCTCGTCTGCTGGAGGCGGGGGACCTGCCTTCCGCATGCCGCCGCCTGATGGTCTGCGCCTGTGAGGACGTGGGCCTCGCATACCCGCAGATCATCCCAATCGTAAAGGCTGCGGTCGACGCGGCCTTTCAGGTCGGCCTACCGGAGGCGCGCATCCCGCTGGCGGATGCGGTGGTGCTTGTCTCCATCGCGCCGAAATCAAATTCCGCCTCCGGCGCCATTGACGCCGCTATCGCCGACATCCGCGACGGAAAAGCGGGACCTATCCCGCGCCAGCTTCAAAACAAGCATTTCGACGGCGCGGACAATCCGCACAAAGGGCAGTTTTACCAGTATCCGCACAGCTTTCCAAACCACTGGGTACCTCAGCAGTACCTGCCGGACGAGCTGCGCGACGCCGTGTACTACCGGCCCGGCGAGAACAAAACGGAGGCTGCTTTTCAGCATTACTGGGCTCTGATCAAGAAACAGGGAAAAGCTGGAGATTAGCCTTGCATTCAATGACACCGCATGATATAATATATGAAATGCGGCTTGGAGATGACGGGTATGACGGGCGATATTTTTCGTGCGCTGAGCTACGGAATGTATGCCATCGGCGTTAAAGGCGAAGATGGCGTTTCCGCCTGTATTGCCAATACGGTCGTCCAGGTTTCCAATGCACCCGACATTATCGCCGTCAGCATCAATCGTTCCAGCTTTTCCCACGAATGCATCGAGAAGACGGGGATCTTTACCGTTTCCGTCCTTTCGGAGGACACTTCCGGCGCGGTGATCGGCGCCCTCGGATTCAATTCCGGACGCCGGATCAACAAGCTGAAGAACATCACCCACCGCGTTCTTGCGGAGGGCGTGCCCGTCGTCCGCGAAAATATCTGCTGCTGGTTCCTCTGCCGCGTCGTGGGCCGCACGGAGGCCGGCGCATATACCGTTTTTCTCGCGGAGGTCGTCGCGGGGAGCGAATCTGTAAAGGGCCGTCCCATGACGTACGAGTATTACCGGCATGTGATTAAAGGGCGCGCGCCCGAGGCTTCCCCCACCTATCGGGAAGAGAAGGTTCCGGCAGATGAAACGGGAGACGGGAACTGGATTTGCCCCGTTTGCGGTTATGTTTTTAATGATCCTGTTGTTCCTTTCGAGGAGTTGCCGGAAGACTGGATTTGCCCCGTTTGCGGGGCGCCGAAAAATGTGTTCCGGCGTCAGAAATCGTAAAAAAGAGCCACCGATGCAACGGATGCAATCGGGCGGGCTTTTTTTTTGAGTTTTTATCCGGCGGGAATAGGCTGTCGGGAAAAAGAAGGAGAGAAAAAAATGAAAAAAAAGATCATTCAGGTGAATGAGCGTCCTCCGATTCAGAAGGCGATTCCTCTGAGCATCCAGCATATGTTCGCCATGTTTGGAGCCTCGGTGCTGGTGCCGTCCCTGTTCGGCATCAATCCGGCGGTGGTGCTGCTGATGAACGGCCTCGGAACGCTGTTTTTCATTTGGATTACAAAGGGGAAGGCGCCGGCGTATTTGGGCTCCAGCTTTGCGTTCATCGGCCCGGCTCTCATCATCATGACAAAGTACGAGGCCGCCGGCATGACGCATATGCAGGCGTTCGCCGTGGCGCAGAGCGGTTTTGTCGTGGTCGGGATCGCCATGGGCGTCCTGGCGGCCGTCATATACCGGTTCGGTACCAAGTGGATCGATATTGTCCTCCCGCCGGCGGCCATGGGACCCGTAGTCGCCCTGATCGGGCTCGAGCTTGCGGGAAATGCTGCAAGCAACGGCGGGCTGATCGCGACGGCGAAGGCGCCGGTGAACCCCAAAAACGTGGTTGTGTTCCTTGTGACGGTCTGCGTGGCGGTCTTTGGTTCCATCTTGTTCCGCCGTTTCCTTTCCGCCCTCTCGATCCTGATTGCCATCGTTGCCGGCTACATCGCGGCCGCCTTCGCGGGGATCATCGACTTTGCGCCGGTGGTGCAGGCCGGCTTTTTCTCCCTGCCGCATTTCCAGATTGCCGACTTCGGCCATCCTGACGCCATGCTCACCATGCTGCCGGTCCTTCTGGTCATCGCCTCCGAGCATATCGGTCATCAGATCGTCACCAGCAAGGTGGTGGGAAGGGATCTTCTGAAAGACCCGGGTCTGCACCGCTCCCTTCTGGGGGACAGCATCTCCACAACGGTTTCCGGACTGATCGGCTCCGTGCCCACAACGACGTACGGCGAGAATATCGGCGTCATGGCCATGACGGGGGTTTACAGCGTGTGGGTGATCGGGGGCGCCGCCGTGCTTTCCGTTCTCTGCGGCCTGCTGGGGAAGATGAGCGCTCTGATCGCAACGATCCCGCAGCCGGTGATCGGCGGAGTTTCCTTCCTCCTTTACGGCATGATCGGCACCTCCGGGCTGCGCATTTTGGTGGACAAAAAAGTCAGTTACGACAGGCCGCGCAACCAGATCCTGACGGCGATCGTGTTTGTGACGGGGCTTTCCGGCGTCAGCCTGGAAATCGGCCAGGTGGAGCTGAAGGGCATGGTGCTGGCCAGCGTAGTCGGCATGCTTCTCGGCCTGCTTTTCTGGATTTTCGATAAGCTGCATCTTGCAAACGATTCCGAAGCCGAAAAGCCGCGGCAAGAACAGGACGCAGAAGCCCGGAAAACAGCCGGGGCGGAACGATAACGCGTTCGGGGCAAGCTTCGGTTTCACGGTCCGCCGTGAATTTCATGCGATTTTTCCATCAGGGAATGAGACGACAAAAACGGCGTGCAGCGGAAAGCTGTACGCCGTTTCCTGTCTGGTCCGAAGACGATGGATCAGCCGGTTTCTTTTTCCAGCATGGAAAGGAGGTTCTGAAACGTATCCATGGTGTCCTGCATCGGTTTTGCGGTTTCCATGTCGACGCCAGCCCTGCGGAGAATGTTGATGGGATAGTCGCTTCCGCCGCTTTTCAGGAAGCCCTTGTATTTTTCCACCGCGTCGGGCGCGCCGCCGAGGATGCTGTTTGCGAAGGAATTCGCCGCGGCGTAGCCGGTCGCGTACTGGTAAACGTAAAAGTCGCTGTAAAAATGCGGGATGCGCGCCCATTCCATGTCGATCTCCGGATCCACCGTCATTTCCGGGCCGTAGTATTTCACGTTGATCTCGTGCCAGAAGGCGCTGAGGTCGTCCGCCGTAAGCGGGATGCCCTGTTCGGCCTTTTCGTGGGTAAACAGCTCGAATTCGGCAAACATGATCTGGCGGAACACCGTTGTGCGGATCTGCTCCAGCTGGGAGTTGATGAGGTAGAGCTTCTGCTTCCGGTCCGTTTCCTTATCGATCAGGTGATGGATGAGCAGCGCTTCGTTCGTCGTGGACGCCACTTCGGCGCAGAAAAGGACATAGTCCGCGTAGATGCGGGGCTGCGTGTGATTGGAGTAATAGGAATGGAGGGAATGGCCCATTTCATGCGCAAGCGTGGAAACGTCGTCCAGCGTGCCGTCGTAGTTCAGCAGGACGTAAGGCTGGGTGTCGTAGCAGCCGGAGGAATACGCGCCGGAGCGCTTGTTCTTGTTGGGGTAGCGGTCGATCCATCCGCTCCGGACGCCTTTGCCGAAGAGCTCCAGATACTCTTTTCCGAGCGGCGCGAGGCCTTCCTCCACAATGCGGACGGCCTCGTCGAACCCGTAACGCACGTCCGGTACGTCGATGACGGGGACATACAGGTCGTACATATGGATGTCGGGAAGGCCGAGGAGCTTTTTCTTGACGGCGACGTAGCGGTGCAGAGCGCCGAGATTCGCGTGGATCGTCTCCACCGCCTTGCGGTACACCTCCGTTGAAATGTCGTTCGGGTCGAGCGACGCTTCCAGCGCGGAGGGGTAGTGGCGCAGCTTTGCCTCCAGCGTGAAGTTTTTCACGGAGGAACTCAGCAGGGAGGAAAAGGTGTTGCGGAATTTTCCGAATCCGCGGAACAGCGATTGGAATGCTTCCTTCCGGACCCGGCGGTCCTTGGAGATGATGAAGCGGTAATAGTTGCTTTCGTTCAGTTCCGCTTCCCGCCCTTTTTCGTCGTGGATCGGGTCGAACGTCAGATCCGCGTTGGAGAGCACCGTATAGGTGTTCTCGGGGGCCCTCATGCTGTCGGTGAAGGACGCCAGGATTTTCTCGCCGTTTTGGTCGAGCGTGTGCGGCTTCGCTTTTAATATTTTACTCAGTTCAAACCGGTAAAGCTCCAGTTTGGGTTCCGCTTTGATCTCGTTTTCTATCGTCCCGTCCGGGTAAGACAGGATCTCGGGGACGAAAAAGGACAGCGCGGCTTCCACTTCCGCGAGATAGGCGCCGATTTTCGATTTCAGCGCGAGAAAAGCGGTGTTGGAGGTATCTTCATCGGAACGCAGGTTTGCGTAGACGTCCAGCTTTCCCGCAAGCTGTGCCAGCCGTTCGTCCAGGCGGAAAAAATTCAGAAGCTGCTCAGGTTCCTTCAGTCTGCCGCGGAAAGCCGGGATGCGTGCGACTTCCTCGTGCAGACTGGTGAAATCCGCTTCCCATGCTTTTACGTCCGGGTAGATCAGTCCGACGTTCCATTTGTCGGACTCCGCAATCTGATCCCTTGTTTTTACCTGTATCGTTTCACTCATTTGTCTTCCTCCGTTTCAGTCCTTATCGTTGATAAATAAAAATATATTTGCGGCGCGCCTATCTACCGAATCCCAAGCTCGTCCATTTTTTCTCGTAGATTGAGAAAATCCTCAAAGGCTTCCGGCTTGTTGTGCGGGTTGCGGAGAAGCGCCGCCGGGTGGAGCGTCGCCATCATCAGGACGCCGCCCTTTTCAAAAAACCGTCCGTGTTCCTTTGTGATGCGAAAGTCCGGCCGGATCAGCTTCATCGCGGCGATCCTTCCGAGACAGACGATGATTTTCGGCCGGATCAGCAGGAACTGATTGCGCAGCCATCCGATGCACATTTCCTGTTCTTCCGGCAGGGGATCGCGGTTTTTCGGCGGCCTGCACTTTACGATGTTTCCGATGTAGATATTGACGCTTCTGTCGAGGTCGACGGCAGCCAGCATTTTATCGAGAAGCTGTCCGCTCCTTCCGACAAACGGCCGGCCCTGAAGGTCTTCCTGCTCGCCCGGCCCTTCTCCGACGAGCATGACCTTGGCTTTCGGATTCCCTTCCCCGACCACCACGTTGGTGCGCCCTTCGCAAAGGCCGCATTTTGTGCAGCTTTTGCAGGCGGTCTCCAGTTCTTCCCACGTCTGGTACATAAAGATCACCACCGTCTCTCTTTCCGCGCGGCAGGCATGCTTCAACCCGTCCCGCGTTTCCTGTATTCCGGGAATCCTGTTTTGGTATTCCGTCAGGACTTTCCGGGGCAAATCGCTTTCAGCGCCTTAATGCGGACACCCTTTTCCAGAAATATGATTTCATGTTCCGTCAGGATGTTGCCCGGCCAGTTGTCGCCGTGGAGATCGTAAGTCTTCTCGGTGACTGCAAATCCGCACTGCGCCAGGTAGCCGAGCGTATCGGCGAAGAGCTCGTCGTCATCCGTCTTGAAGAACAGCTCGCCGCCCGGTTCCAGGATGGTTTTGTAGTCTTCCAAGCGTGTGGGATAGGTTAGGCGCCGTTTGCGGTGGCGTACCTTCGGCCACGGATTGCAGAAATTGATGTCGATGCGGCGCACCGTGTCCCGCGGTCCCATGGCGTCCGCGATGCGCTCGATATTCAGCGCCGTCAGGATGATGTTGTCCGGTTTGCGGCCCGCCGTTTCAAAAGCCTTTTCAATGTTCCGCTTCGCGGGGCCGAGCACGGCGTCCTTCACGTCGACGCCGATGTAATTGACCTGGGGATTTGCGGGCGCCGCGCCGGCAAGGAAAAACCCTTTTCCACAGCCGAGCTCAAGCTCCACAGGCTGCCGGCGGGGAAAAAGGGAATGCCATTTCCCAATGTATTCTTCCGGTCTGCCGATAAAAAACGGACAGGCTTCCAGTTCCGGCCTGGCCCACGGTTTGAAGCGCATCCTCATGATTGCCCCGGGGCCTCCGCGTTCTTACAGACGTCGATCCAGCCGAGGCTTCCCGAAAGTCTGGCAAGCTCGTCGCAGGTCAAAACAACACAGGAATTGTCGCTTCCGCCGGCAGGGTATATTTTATCGAAGCGCCGGAGCGATATGTCGCAATAAACTTTCGCGGCAGGCGGGTTGCCGAACGGACAGACGCCGCCGACGCGGTATCCTGTCAGCGGCTCCACTTCCGCCGCTTTCAGCATTTTTGCTTTCAATCCGAAAGCCGATTTGAACTTTGCATTGTCGATTTTTTTGTCCCCGGCCGTCACGATCAGGATGCAGCCGTTCCCTTCGTCGTGAAAGGAAATCGATTTTGCAATGCGGGCCGTCTCCACGCCGAGCGCCTTTGCAGCGAGATCCACCGTGGCGCTGGAAACGGGAAACTCGAGCAGCCTGTCTCCCATCCCGAAACGGTCGAGATATGCCTTCACTTTTTCTACAGACATTTTTACCTCCAAGATGCTGAATAAAACCCAATTCAGTATATCACCTTCCATCTCTTTCCGCAAGAATTCCCAGCGTTTGCGGGCGCTTTTCCGGAAACCAGCCTTCCTTTTCCGCCAGCAGCGCCGAGATCAGCCAGCAGAGGATGCTTTCCGCGCCCTCGTTTCGGTTCGGACCGTCCGGCGTGATGCCGTCCAGGCATCCCCCGGTTTCCGGGTCGATCATGACGAACTCCCCGAGGTTGCGCCCCAAATACCACAGAAAACTTTCCCGCGCGCGCGCCGCGTACGCGGGATTTCCGGTTTCATCGCGCGCTTTCAGGCACGCGAGCAGCATGCTGCAGGCCTCTACGGGCTGCTCGTCGTAAATCGAGGGCTTTCCCCCGCGGCGCAGCCAGCCCCTGCATCCGACCGGATAAAACACGCCGCCGCGGAATTCCTCCCGCAGCAGGAAATCAAGGCTTTCCAGGCCGATCTTCCGTTCCCGTTCCGCGCCGCCCGAAAGCATCGCGAACGGGAGAATCCCGCCGCAGTAGGTGACGTCGTCTTCGAACCAGTGCCAGCTTTCGCTGCAATTCTGAAAATATGTATCGACCAGGGAATCGCGCAGAGACTTTCGGAACGGCTGCGTCTCCGTCCGCTGAAAGAGACTCAGGCCGGACAGGGCATATGCTTTCGGTTTCGGAAACGTCAGCGCGGAGCAGCCGGGCAGCACGCGGAGCAGCAGTTTTTCCGCGCACGCGCGCACGGCGGAGGGAAGCGCAGCCCTCGACGCCGTAAAGCAGAGCGCGAGCACGCACCTCCCATAACAGTCCTCCGAGCCGCGTTTTTCCGTGAAGCTACGGTCGTAGTTCATGAAATTGCGAAACCAGCGCCCATGCTCCGCGTAAAGCAAAAAGCTTAAAAATCGAAACAGCAGCGCTCGATAGCGCTCCTCCGGCGAACGCTCGTACAGCATCGCGGCGAGAATCAGCGCGCGGGCGTTGTCGTCGGTCGTGTAGCCCTCCGAAGGGTCCGGGACGCCGACAACGGAATGCTGAAAAATACCCGTGCAGTCCGTCATGCGGAACAGGTATCGCGTATCAATGTCATTCATGGGTGGCGCCTTCCTCTTTTACCACGGTTTCCCGGAAAAGCGCGCGGTATTTCTCCGCCACGCGGCTCCACATCATGCCTTTTCCGAACGCGAGGGTTTTCCGTTCCATTTCCGCCTGCCGCTCCGGGTGGTCGGCGATTTCAAGAATACGCTTCGAGATCGATCTGGAGCTGTGGAATTTTGCAAGGAGGCCGCGTCCGTCGGCGAGCATTTCCACGGCGTAGGGGTAGGGGGTGGAGACGATGACTTTTCCGCAGCCGACGGCGTACGCGAGCGTTCCGCTTACGGCCTGGCTTTTTCCGAGATAGGGCGTCAGGTAGACGTCCGACATCGAAAGGTATTGGATGATTTCCTCTTTCGTGAGGTACCGGTTTACGAAACGCACGTTTTGTCCGGCGCCGAGGTCCTCTACGGTTTTTTGCAGCTTTTCACGGTACTGCTCCCCGCTTTTGCTTTTAATAACCGGATGCGTCGCGCCAAGGATCAGGTAGACCAGCTCCGGGTGCTTTTTCGCCGCGAGCGCGGCGGCGCCGATGCCGTACTCCAGTCCTTTTCCGGGGCTGAGAAGGCCGAATGTGCTCACCACGAAACGCCCTTCCAGCCCGGCCTCCCGCTTGAGCGCGTCTCTGTCTCCGAGCGGGATTTCCGGCACGCCGTGAGGGATTACGGCAATTTTTTCCGGCTTTGCGCCGTAGAGTTCCACCAGCAGTTTTGCCGAAGAGGACGACATGGTCGCAAGCCTGCTGCAATCCTGTGCGAGGCGGACGACGATCTCTTTCTGCTTTTTGTTCGGCTTCGGCAGGACGGTATGAAGAGTGACGGCAAACGGAATTTTGAGGCCGTCCGTAAGCTTCAGCAGATATTCCCCGGATCTCCCCCCGTAAATGCCGTATTCGTGCTCGATCATCAGCATATCGGCGCCGGAAGAATTGATGCGCTCCGCCGTTCCGAGGTAAGACGAGCGGTCGTTTTGGTCGAGCGAAAAGCGGACTTCGGGCGGGTAGGAAAGACCGCCGTTGTCTACGGCGACGACGCCGGTCTGTACGCCGCCGATTTTGCGCAGCGCGCCCACAAGATCCTGCGTGAAGGTTGCGATCCCGCAGGCCCGCGGGGGATAGGTGCTGAGAAACAGGAGATTCAGTTCATTTTTGTTATTCAAAAGAGACAGACCTTTCATTCATACGAATCAGGAAAACGGAAGCTTACATTCCGGTGAATAGATCGTATTTTCACACTGGCTTCCGCTTTCCAGCCGACAGTCGGAGGTGACGACGGAATGGTCTACGCCCGCATCGCTGCCGAGCGAGACGCCGTTCCAGATAACGCTGTTGTGCACTTCGCAGCCGCGCCCCGCCTGAAAATTATCCCCGATGACCGCGTTCGGCCCGATCACCGCGTTTGCCCCGATGCGGACGTTTTTGCCGAACCATACCGGCCCGGTCACTTTTGCCGTGGGGTCCAGGTCCACGCCGGACATGCCGAAGATTTCCGCGCTTGTGAAGTCGTTTTCCGGCACGATGCAGGAGCCGGTGAAAATGTCCTTGTGCGCCTGCATATATTTTTGCGGCGTTCCGATGTCGATCCAGTATTCGCCGCCGCGGTAAACCGCCATGCGAAACCCGTTTTTCAGCAGCAGCGGAAAGGTGTCCCGCTCTACGGAAACCTGTTTTCCCTCCGGGATCATATCGAGGACCTTAGGCTCGAAAACATAAATGCCCGCGTTGATGAAATGGGATTTTTCTTCACCGGGTTTCGGCTTTTCCGTGAAAGAAAGGATCATATCCTCCGGGGTGTACTCGATCACGCCGTAGCTGGACGGATCTTTCACCTCTGCGGCCGCGATGGTGACGTCGGCGTGTTTTTCACGGTGAAGTTTTACCAGCGCCTTCAGGTCGATGTTGCTGAGGATATCCGAATTAAAAACCAGGAACGTCCCGTTGAAGTATTTCTGACAGTTCTTGATCGCGCCGCCGGTTCCAAGCGGTTTTTCCTCGCAGACGCAGTGAATTTTCAGCCCTTCGGCCTTTGCTGTGCCGAAATGCTGCTCGATGCAGTCTGAGCGGTAACAAGTGCTCAGGACGATTTCGTTCACGCCGCAGCGCTTCAATTCCCGAATGGTTCGCTCCAGAAGCGGCACTCCCATCACGGGAACCATGGGTTTCGGCAGGTGGTCTGTCAGCGGCTTGAGCCGTGTGCCCATTCCGCCGGCAAGAAACAGTGCTTTCAAGTTCAATTCCCCCTTCTATCGAAAAGGGCGGCAGGAATGCGCCGCCCTGAAATTATCATTAAAAACTGGAGTCTTCCGGCCCGGGGCAGCTTTTGATATAATCCAGAAGATCTCTTAGGCTGGCCGTCGCCAGGCAGATGGAGGTGTCGGCGGCGCCGTAGTACATCCGCACCTGATCCGTTTTCTCATCCTTGATCCAGCCGCAGGGAAAAACTACGTCGCGGACATCGCCCTCGCGTTCATAAGCTTCCCTGGGGCCGAAAATCCATTCGTCGCCGCGGCGCAGGACCTTCGAGGGATCCTCCAGGTCGAGCAGCGCAAGTCCAAGGCGATAAATCGCGCCGGAAGCCGTCTGCCGCACACCGTGGTATAAAAGCAGCCAGCCGTCCGGAGTCTCCATTGGCGGCGTGCAGAGGCCGACCTTATTTGCATCCCACCAGGCGCCTTTCCGAGCGCCGATCAGGATATTGTGGTCGCCCCAGTATTTTAAATCCGCCGAACGGGAAAGCCAAATATGCGCTCCCGGGCCGATCCCTTCGGCACGCGCCGGCTGTGTTCCGATCGGACGGTGAATCAGAGTCCATTTCCCCTGAAACCTGCGCGGGAAGAGCGCCGCATCCTTGTCGTCCGGCGGCATGACCGGGCCGAGTTTTTCAAAAGTCATGAAGTCCTTCGTCAGGGCCAGAGAGACCGTCGGTCCCGCCCGGGAATAGGCGGTGTAGACGACGGCCCAGGCGTCGAGCTCGTCGATCCGTGTGATGCGGGGGTCTTCCAGGCCCCAGGCTTCTTCCGGACGGTCCGGCCCGGGCTCGAGAGTCGGCCACCGGTCTATTTTCCAGTTGGTTTCGCCGTTTTCGCTGAACGCTTTCGTAAGATGAGAAAGGCCGCGCCTGTCTTCGACGCGGGCGAGCAGGAGAGTCCCGCCGCGGAAGGCCGTGGCGGCAGGATTGAACACCGTATTTACCGCGTAAGGCCAGTCTCCAGCCGTTAAGATCGGATTGCGGCCGTCGCGGACAAATAATTCCCGGAACGCGTTTCCGGTGCTTTTCAATCTTGTTTCAAAAACAGCCATCCGGTTGGCAATCTCCTTTCGGCGGCTTTCTATGCTTTTATTTTGACTAGCTATAGACTTTTATTAGTATGAAACTCTTACGCGAAAACATTCCATTGAAATCAATAAAAGAAGGAAATGGAATAAAATAACGAAAAACACCTGCAGAAAGCCTGTAGGTGTTTTTCGTTTGTGAAAAAATGGTGAAGTCCTTTCTGAGAGGACAGACTTGTAATCATGGAGAATAAAAAGAGAATAAAAAATTGATTGTACCCGATGTTCCTTCCTTTCTATATTGTGCAATATGAGTAAGGAAAAATCAATATGTTTTTGATAAATATAGCAATATGACCAACTGTTCAGTTGCTTTGACAAAATATCGCTTCAAATATATCATTTATGCGCAAAACTATTCCATTGGTTTCAACCTGTACCAAGAAATATGAAAAAGCAAGTATAAATATTGCACAAAAAAGTAAATATATCTATGGTTTAATTATATTTTATAAACGAATTTTCCAAACAAGTCAAAGCAATTTCCGCCGTCATCTGTCGAACAATTTTGTTCGCATGACCTCGAAACCATGTTACATATATATTTCATCGATATGGAAAGTTTTACGTCAAAGGTGGTTGGGCAGACTGGGTGAATATGGAAAACGCTGCTCGAACGCCGTGCGTCCGTTGCGGGAAAGCCTATCTTTCCTGGATGGTGCCGTTGCGGTATGACTGCAACAGGGCCGTGAGCTCTTCCACCTGCCGCTTGATTGCACGACCGATGTCAGTATCCCCGACTGTCACGCGCTGCGGAATCGATTTGACGATCATCACCTTCGGCGTATCCTCGCCCACCAGGCTGCCCGGCTTCAGAGGCTTATGCTCCGCCAAGGCGAGATAACGGGAATTATCGATGAACGTATACCCCCCGATCCCCGTCTGTTTCTGGTACGCCTTCGAGATGCCGCCGTCGATCATAAACAGCAGGCCGCCGCCCTTTACGGGGCTTTCTCCCTCTTTCAGACGGACGGGGACGTGGCCGTTTAAAATATGGGAAAAGGTAGGGTCCAGGCCGAATTCGCGCAGGATCATTTCGCAGGTTTCCCGGTTGGAAATGTGGCGGTAGTAGGGATTCATAACTTCCGCATGCGTTTCGGGGTCCGCGATGAAATAGCGCTCGAACACGGTGAGCTTGCTTTTTCCGAACAGCGGGGACTTCCTCCCGCACCAGAGATACCACATCAGGTCGGAGGCACTTTCGCGCTCCGCCGTGCACTCCGGCGCAAAGTATGCGTTGCGCACTACTTTTTCCAGGTAATCGAGATATTCCCGGCCGGAAAGGACCTTGCCGCCGATATCCACTTTCTCAAAAAAGCCGTCCTCCGTGAGCGGGATACAGCCGTGGTACAGAAGATTGGAATTCGATCGGAGATACATGCTCCCGTGCGAATAAAGGAACCGGATATGCTTATTCAGGCGTTCGCTGTGCCGGAAAGAGTAGGAGATCGTTTTCAGCAGATCCTCTTCTTCTTTGGTCATTGCGAGCGGGTCTTCCGGGTCGATTGTGGGGAAGAAGGTGTCCAGCATCGGGTAGCGCTTGCCGTCAAGCCGCACCGTGCCGCTCCCGAAGTCTATTTTGTCAAGGAAGACACGGTCGTCCATGCGGTATTCCGGGTGTTTTTTGATCAACCTTGCTTCGGCCTTGAACTGGATCACGGCGATGGCCTTATGCATCTTCGCCGTAAGCGGGATGTCGACGGGGTCATACTGGTTCTTGTCCAGCAGATGCGGCTGGAAGCGGGCGCAGGGATCGCCGCGGTAGACTTTTTCTGCAAAAACCGAGAGCGGGCGGAGGTTGATGCCGTAACCGTCTTCCAGCAGGTCAAAATTGTTGTAGCTGATGCCGAGGCGGATGACGTTGGCGATGCAGGCGGGGTTGCCGCAGGCCGCTCCCATCCACGAAATGTCGTGATTTCCCCACTGGATGTCGACGTCGCTGCAGCCGGCGAGGGTGTCCATGATTCTGTCGGCGTGCGGGCCGCGGTCAAAAATATCGCCGATGATATGCAGGCGGTCGATCAGCAGGTCGCGGATCAGGACGCAAAGCTCCAGGATGAACTCCGCGCCCATTCCCGTTTCCACGATGGTGCGGATGATCTCGCTTTCGTAGTGGACCTTGTTCGCGCCGCCGTTCGAGTGGAGCAGTTCGTCGATGATGTAGGAAAAGTTTTCCGGAAGCCTTTTCCGGACTTTGGAACGCGTGTATTTCGAGGCCGCCTCGCGGCAGATTTCAACCAGTCGGTAGATGGTGATGCGGCACCAGTCGTCGAAAGCCTTTTCCTGCCGCCGCGCCTTTGGGATCTCCGATTCCGGGTAATAGATCAGCTTGGCGAGCAGCGTGCGTTCCTCCTCGGTGATGGATTCGCCGAAAAGCTCGTCTATCTTTTTTCGCACGACGCCGGAAGCGCTGCGAAGCTGAAACAGAAAAGCGTCGTGCTCCCCGTGCAGGTCGCTGAAGAAATATTCCGTTCCTTTCGGCAGCGTCATAATGGCGCGAAGGTTGATAATTTCGGATGCCGCCGCCTGTGCGTTCGGATAATTTTTCGCAAGCAGGCTGAGGTAGTGATTGTCGATCAAGGTGAAACCTCCCCGCGCATTCCGTTTTCTCACCCTGCTGAGTGCCGCAAATGCGCCGATTCCGCTGTTCAATCCCGGAAAATTATGATATACTCACATTATAAAGGAAAAGGAGAGGTTTTTAAATGGGCGCAAGGGAAGATTTTGAGGAAATATACCATAGCAAGATCGCGAGGGCCGGCTCTGCCGAGCTGCTTGCCTGGCTGCAGAAGACGGATTTTTTTATCGCGCCCGCCAGCACAAAATTTCACTGCGCCTGCCTGGGCGGCCTTGCGCAGCACAGCGTGAGCGTCTACCGCGTGATGAGGGAAAAGCACTTTGAGGAAGGGGACAGCGAGGAGAGCTTCGCTATCTGTGCGCTGCTTCACGATGTGTGCAAGGCGCAGTTCTATAAAAAGGGAATGCGCAATGTGAAAAATGATGAAACGGGACAGTGGGAAAGGAGACCTTACTATACGATTGAAGACAGTTTTCCCTATGGGCACGGGGAGAAATCCGTCTTTTTAATCGAGCGTTTCATGCGGCTGAAAACATCCGAGGCGATGGCGATCCGGTGGCATATGGGCGGATTCGACGACGCGGTGAAGGGCGGATGCTTTTCCATCAGCCAGGCCTTTGAGAAATATCCGCTTGCCGTGAAACTGCACCTGTCCGACCTGGAGAGCACGTATCTTCGGGAAAAAGGAACTTCCAGCGTCCTGCACAAATGAAAGATAATCTCCCGTCCTAAACCGGTTCAGCCCGGTTCCCGGCATGCCGTAGCCTGTACGAAACGTATGGGCTCCGGCGTGCCGTTTTTTTGTCCGGCGATTATAAAATCTTTTGAAAGGGGCTTGACAAAACGAAAAATTGCGGTATAACTGTATTAGTTAATTAATACATGAGTACAATAATACAATTGTACGGAAGGAAGCGAATGATATGGGCAATCTTATCATTGAAACGAAAAGCATCGGCAAGAATTACGGAAAGTTTGCCGCTGTTTCCGACCTGAGCATGCAGGTGAAGAAAGGCGATATCTATGCCCTTGTCGGTCAGAACGGGGCGGGGAAAACGACGCTCCTAAAGATGGTCTGCGGGCTGACGCCCCTTTCCACCGGAGAGCTTGGCCTTTTTGGCAGAAGCTCCTCGGGAAGCCTTGAAAAATCCCGTTCCAGTATCGGCTCCATGATCGAGACGCCTGGATTTTTTCCTTATCTGTCGGCGAGGGATAATCTCGAATATTACCGCATCCAGCGCGGGTGCAGCGACAGGAGCGTGGTGGACGGCGCCCTGAGGGTTGTCGGCCTCGATAAAGCCGGCGGCAAAAAATTCAAGAACTTCTCACTCGGAATGAAACAGCGTCTCGGCCTCGCGCTGGCCGTGATGGGGAACCCGGAGCTCCTTGTTCTCGACGAACCGATCAACGGTCTTGACCCGATGGGAATCAAGGAATTCCGCGATATCATACTCAAAATGAACCGGGAACGCCGGACGACGGTGTTGATTTCCAGCCATATCCTCGGCGAGCTCTCTCAGATCGCCACGATCTACGGTTTTATCAAGAAGGGCAGGCTGATCGAACACATTACGGCCGAAGAGCTGAAGGAAAAATGCCGCAGCTATCTGCGCATCGACGTTGACAGTCCGGAAAGGGCGGCTGACGTGCTGCGCAATCGTCTTTCCTGCACAAACTTCCAGGCCAGGGGAAACGCCCTTTTCATCGACGAGCGCCTGGACGAACCGGAGGTATTTATCAAAGCCCTTGTGGAAAACGGCGTGTCGGTTTCCCAGGCTTATCGTTCCGGCATCAACCTGGAGCAGTACTTTATCAATCTGATCGGGGGAGAAAAAAATGCTTAAACTGATCCATGCGGACTTTTACAAAACTTTTCACCGCGCCGCCTATTACCTGATCCTGTTTATTTTTTGCGGTTTTGCCATCACGATTGCCGTGCAGATGCGCGGACGGGATGCCGGCAGTTGGAGCGGTTCGTTCCTTGCGGCTTCGCAGCTGCTTATTTACCCGGTGGCGTTTCTTCCCATCATCACCCAGATCACACTCGGCGAGGAGTACCGCGAGCATACCGTCAAAAACACGCTTGCTTTTGGTACCAACCGCTGCCTGCTGTTCTGCTCCAAATGGGTTTCCACCGTTCTGCTCGGCCTGCTTCTGACAGCAGCCGTGTTCGCCGCGTTCTTTGGAAGCGCCGCGCTTGCCCTACCCCGCGACGTGCAGTTCTCGCAGAAACTCGTGACAGACTTTTTCGCCCGCCTGGGCGCCGCCTGCGTGGTCTACGTCGCTGCCGCCACGATGTCGCTTTTCTTCCTTGTCGTTTTCAACCGCAACACGCTCGCCATCTTCCTCTATTATGGCGCGTACTATTTTACCGAACTGCTGCTCATGCTGTTCCATCTGAACGGCGGAAACAAGTACCTGCTGCAAACGCAGCTGAAAGGTATCGCAGGTGATCCGGTCCCGAACCTTCAGAAAGCGATGGTGATTTCGGCTGTGACGATGGCGGCATTTTTCGTTGCCGGTGTTTTTGCTTCCCGGAGGAAAGATTTGATTTGACGATACCTGGTATCATAAATAAAGATAAAGCAGAGTTTCGGAGGTGACAGTATGCCGTGGGATCTGAAATCCGACCGGCCGATTTACGCGCAGCTGATGGAGCAGATCAAGCTTCTGATTGTTTCCGGGGTCTATCCAGTGGGGACGAAGCTTCCCTCCGTCCGTGACATGGCCGCCGAAGCGGCCGTCAACCCGAATACCATGCAGCGCGCGCTCGCCCAACTCGAAAACGAGGGCCTTTTGTATTCCCAGAGAACCAGCGGGAGATTTGTAACGGAGGATGCGGATAAAGTCATGCAGATTAAGAATGATTTTGCGGTCGGCGTGATCCACGAATTCCTGGAAAAGATGCAGAAACTCGGTTATAATGGTCGGCAGACGATCGCTTTGATCAAAAGAATCATCGAGGAGGAGAGCGAAAATGGCCAACGCGATTGAGTGCTTTAACCTAACCAAGCGATTTCCCGGCTGCGTCGCGCTCAACGAGGTGAGCCTCGCAATTCCGAAGGGACAGATCATCGGTTTGCTCGGACCGAACGGCAGCGGGAAAACGACGCTGATCAAAATCGTCAATGGGCTTCTCACTCCTACGGCGGGGGAAATCCTGGTGGAAGGGAAGCATCCCGGTGTGGAAACGAAAAAAGCCGTCTCCTATTTGCCGGAGCGCTCATACCTGAACGACTGGATGTCGGTCAACGAGATGATCAATTTCTTCGGCGATTTTTATTCTGATTTCAACAAGGCGAAAGCCTACGACATGCTTCAGCGGCTGAACATCAACCCGAAGGACCGGCTCAAGACCATGTCGAAGGGCACGAAGGAAAAGGTTCAGCTCATCCTGGTGATGAGCAGGGAGGCCGAGCTTTACGTTCTCGACGAGCCGATCGGCGGCGTGGATCCCGCGGCGCGGGATTACATTCTCGACACCATCATCTCCAACTACAGTGAAAATGCCGCGATGCTGATCTCCACCCACCTGATCACCGACGTCGAAAAAATTCTGGACGGCGTGGTTTTTATCGACAGAGGCAGCATCGTCCTTTCCGCAACGGTGGACGAGATCCGCGAAAAAGAAAACAAAAGCGTCGACGCCCTGTTCCGGGAGGTGTTCAAATGTTAGGCAGACTGATGAAATACGAGATCAAGGCGACGGGCAGGATCTTTTTGCCGCTTTACGGACTGATCCTCGCGTTTGCCGGCCTCAACAGATTGTTTATGTATTTCAATCTGCAGAAAAAAAGCGATTTTCTGCCGAACTTCGTGTCCGGCATCTCCATGTTGGTTTACATTTTGCTGGTCGCCGCTGCGTTTGTGATAACGCTGGTCGTCACCGTCCAGCGCTTCCGGAAAAACCTGCTGGGCGACGAAGGCTACCTGTCCTTCACGCTGCCGGTCGCAGTCCACAGCCATATCGACAGCAAGATGATCGTTTCGCTGATGTGGTCGGTGCTGAGTACGGTCGTCGCTCTGCTTTCGGTCGCCATCCTTGCAATCGGCAGCGGACTTTACCGCGAGATCGCCTCGGGCTGGGATTCGGTCAGGGACTTCTTTTCGCAATACGGCGCCTCGGGATGGGGCTGTGTCGTCAGCATTGTCGTGCTGCTTCTCGCCGCCCAGCTGTCCGGTATCCTTTCGCTGTACGTTTCCGTCGTGGTGGGGAACCTGAGCGGGAGGCACAAGCGGCTCGCAGGATTCGGCACCTTCCTCGGCATCGGCGTCATCGCGCAGGTCGTTTTCTTTTCCTTTGCGAATACCAGCGGCGTATTCCAGTCCTATCATGATGTTCCGCTCGATTCGGTTGCGCAGATGAGGGCTCTTTCGACCGACTGCCTGATTCTGGCCGTCTTCTGCGCGGCGTTTGGCGTGGCTTTCTACTTCTTGACGGATTGGATGCTCTCCCGAAAGCTGAATCTCGAGTAGCCCGGAATAGAATCTGCGGCCCCCGGAGACGGGGGCCTTTGCTTTTTGCCGAAAGACGGGGACCGCCGACGCGGGAAAATTCCATACCTAGAGAAGTGGCATCCGGCGGGAAAATGTGATATGATAAAGCTCGAGGTGATACCAGATGACCGAACTGGCGATCCATACGGATCAGCTTTCCAAAGCCTACGACAAAGGTGTCGACGCGCTGAAAAACCTTTCCATTGACGTTTCGCAGGGTGAGGTGTTCGGCTTCCTCGGGCCGAACGGAGCGGGAAAGACAACCACGGTAAAGCTGCTTACCGGACTGTTGAAGCCGACGAAAGGGCAGTGCGCGGTGATGGGGCTTTCCCCGTCTCTGCGGCAGACGGACGTCCACCGCATCTGCGGCGTCATGACGGACAGCGCGCGCATGTACGGCCAGATGACCGGCATGGAAAATCTGGCCTTTTTTGCCCAGACGGCGGATATGGACGAAAAAGAGGCGAAAACGCGCGCGGAAGAGCTGTTGAAAGCCATGGATCTGTGGAATGCGCGCGACAAGAAGCTGCGCGCTTATTCCACGGGTATGACGCAGAGGCTCTCGCTTGCGCGGGCACTCGTCAACCGGCCGAAAGTGCTTTTCCTCGACGAGCCGACGAGCGGGCTTGATCCGGAAAACGCCCAAGCGGTCAATCGGCTGATTTCTTCCATGGCCAGCGGACAAGGCGTCACGGTCTTTCTATGCACACACCAGCTCCGCTACGCGCAGGATATCTGCGAAAGGTATGGAATCATTGAAAAGGGAGAGCTGCTTGCCTGCGGCACGCTGGAATCAATGAGCAAAAGCGCGCAGATTTACCCGAAGGCCGCGATCCGCGTGAAGGACGGCGACGAGCTGGAAGGCTTTGCACGCACCGACGGCGGTTGGTGGCAGACGGATTTGACGCAGGAAGAAGACATGCCTCCCCTGCTGAAGAAGCTGGTGGGGGATGGGCATGAAATCTATGAGGCCCGCATTGTCCGGCCGACGCTGGAGGACATTTATTTCCGCTATGTCCAGATTCATGGGGAGGAGGCGCTGTCATGAAACTCGTCAACACACAGGAGAAGGCTGTGATCCGAAAAGATTTTCACGAAATCTGGGATTCCAAAATGGCCCGCAGCACGCTGCTTATCGTCCCGCTGATCCTTGTGGTCGCAGTGCCGATCGTTTTCCTTGCCGTTACGTGCAATGTGCCGGAAAGCCAAGTCAATGGCATGGAGAACATCATGAAGATACTGCCGCCGGAAGCGAAGAGCTTCAGCATCCAGCAGGCGTCGTTCTACATTATGACCAACATGATGTTCCCGATGTTCTTTCTCATGATTCCCCTGATGGTCTCAAGCGTTGCGGCCGCAAGCAGCTTTGTGGGAGAAAAAGAGCGCGGGACGCTGGAGGCGCTTTTGCTGACGCCGATGAGCCTGAAGCAGATCTTCAAGGCGAAGGTGCTCGGCTGCATTTTCCTTTCCGGGATCATCACGGCCATATCCTTCGTGGCATTCGCCATCGTTGTCACCGTGGGGGATATTCTGTTGCAAATGCCGTTTTTTCTGAACTGGAGCTGGCTTGTCCTGATTTTGTTTTTTGCTCCGGTCATCACGGTTTTCGGCGTGGTGTTTATGGTATTCGCTTCCGCAAAAAGCAAGAGCTATGTGGAATCCGTGCAGACCTCGGGTTATATCATCCTTCCGCTGCTGTTTTTGTTTCTGGGGGAGTTCGCCGGTTTGTTCCTGCTGAATGCGATCCACTTTCTGATCCTTTCCGCCGCGGTGGCTGTACTGGACGTGTTGATCTGGATCCTGGCGGCACGCTCGTTCCAGACGGAAAAGCTGCTGAGCTGATCCCTGCGGATATTCCGCTCGGCAAAATAGAGGATGGAGGAATTCACTTGGAATACCACTATCGCACGAAGGGCACTTGCTCTCAGGAGATCATCATTGACCTGGAGGGCGATACGATCCGCTCTGTCAATTTTATCGGAGGCTGCAACGGAAACCTGCAGGGGATCGGCTCGCTCGTCAGGGGAATGAATGCGGACGAGGTGATCCGTCGCTGCCGGGGAATCCGCTGCGGTGCGAAATCCACATCTTGCCCGGACCAGCTGGCCAAAGCGCTTCTTCAGGCAAAAAAACAGACCGGCTTGAAATAAGCCGGCCCAAAATTGTAGGAAGCGAGGCTGCGGCTACAGCCGCAGCCCCCTTTTTTGCATTTTAGCAGCCACAGCCACAGTTGTTGTTTCCGCAGCCACAGCTGTTGTTCCCGCAGCCACATCCGTCGTTGTTGCCGCCACAGCAGCAAAGCAGAATGATGATGAGGAGAATAACCCAGGTACAACTATTGCCGCCGCCGAATCCACCAAAGCTATTGCACATAATCGATTTCCTCCTTTCGGTTACAGTACATAGTATTGCGGCAAAACAATTCGTGTGACAGCTTTCTGAATAGAAATGAGTTACTTTTTTCCGTTTCACAGCGCATGGCGGAATGTGATATAATATGTTTAATGCTTTAATTTTGGACTCAAGACGCATTAGAATCACACTTGCATTTTGTGATATCCAGAAGAGCGTTTCCGCACGAGCGCAGATAGAAAGGAGAAACGAAAATGCTTTGCCAGTGCTGTGGGAAAAATCCTGCCACGACATACGTTAAGATCATTTCAGGAGGGCGTCTGGTGGAATACGCCCTTTGCTCGGAGTGTGCGCTTCAACTTGGATGCGGAAATTTTTTCACGGGTCTCGGCTACCGTTTGAACGATCTCGTCGGCGAATTTTTCGCTTCTGACGAAAGCGGGGACGAGTCTCGCTGCCAATGCTGCGGTTCTTCTTTCAGCGATATTGTCCGGAGCGGGCGCGTCGGCTGCGCAGAATGCTACCGGACGTTTTACGACCGTTTGCTTCCGGTCATTCGTCAGATCCACGGCAGCGATACGCACCGTGGGAAACGGCCCGGAGGCTCCTTGCCGCAGGTACAGCCGGACGGGGAGCTCGCCTTGCGCGGTACTGCGGGAAAGGAAGGAAAACAATGAGATGTTGGTATGAAATTGCCGGGCCGGAACGCGGCACGGTGATTTCCTCCCGCGTGTGTTTTTCCCGCAACCTGCGTGGAGTGCCATTTCCGCCGAAGCTGAATTTCAGGGGCAAGAAGGCCGTGTTGGATCAGGTGCAGAAAACCGTTTTCAGCGAAAAAAGTTCCATCCCCAGATACTTCAGTTTTACGGAACTTTCAGGGATGAAGTCAGGACAGTTGCTCGCGCTCGCCGAACGGGGCGTCATCCCGCCGGATTTTGTCGAACAGCCCGACGGGCGCGCGTTCCTCGCCACCGAGGACGAATCCTGCAGCGTGATGATCAACGGCGAAGATCATTTCCTGATCCAGGTTCGCCAGGCGGGGCTTGCGCTGAACGAGGCTTACCGGAGAGCGGACAAGCTTGACACGATCCTTGACGAATCTTTTTCCTTTGCGTTTGACGACCAGCTCGGTTTTTTGACGCGGAACCCGGCCCTTCTGGGCACAGGAATGACTGTCTCTTTCAATCTGCACCTGCCGGCGCTGACGGAAACGGGCGCGGTCGCCAGAATCGCCTCCAATCTGCGGCCGCTCGGGATCTCCCTGCGCAGCACGCTGGGCTTCGGGGCCCGGCCGCGGGGAGCCGTCTGTCGGCTTTCCAACCAGATGACGCTCGGCATCTCGGAGCAGGAAGCCATAACGAACCTCTGCGGCATCGCTGGGCAGATCATCGCGCAGGAGCGCGCGGAACGAAACAAACTGGCCCGCAGCATCTCCATTCAGGATACCGTTGGGCGCTCGCTGGGAATCTTCCGCAGCGCGCGGCTTTTAAGCTACGATGAATTCCTCAATTTTGCGTCCATCGTCCGTTTCGGCATCGCTACGGGGCTTGTCCATGAGATCGGCGTTGAAACGATTGACCTGCTTGCGATGCGCGCGCAGCCCGCGAACCTTGCGCTCGCCTTCGGCGGGGGGGCGCAGTCGCCGGAGGAAGAATGCGCCGCGCGGGCGGAACTTGTCCGCAAGACGCTTGCCTCCCCGGCCAAAGATCCATAAAAAACAGAGGCGGGCTGAAATGCCCGCCTGTTTTCCGGCTCCGAACGGGACGGTCTTTCGTCCGTTATGGCGGAGCGGGGGAAAAAACCGAGATGATTTCCTTTTCACTTCCGGCGGGAGAGTACACAAAACGGTCCATGTGCTTTCCCGTGAAAAAATATTTGGGTGGCGCTGGGCGGTAATTATAATCGAAGGTGTCGATGATTACAAGCTTGATCTTCATCCGTGAAGGGAGGATGCTTTTTACGTACACGCTTGCCTGCTGGCCGGGTAACACGCCCTCTTTGAGCTCTGCCAGACCGGCTAAGTTCGGCGTCAGTTCCACAAATACCCCGTAGGACTCCACGGAGCGGATAATCCCCGCTACGGTTTCGCCGGCCGTGAACTGCGAAGCGTTTTCCTCCCAGGTTCCGAGCAGCTCTTTGTGGCTCAATGTAATGCGTCCGTTTTCCACGGACTTCACGACCGCACGGATGTCCATACCCGCGGAAAAGCGTTCCCTCGGGTGGTCGATCCGGGAAACGGAAATGGAGTCGATGGGCAGCAGGGCGACGACGCCGCAGCCGATGTCCGCAAAGGCCCCGAAATTTTCCAGATGCGTAATCCTTGCGTTGATCACGTCGCCGGGAATCAGGGTGGAGATAAATTCCGAGATGCATTTTTCCTGTGCCGCCCGGCGTGAAAGAATCGCGGTTGTGGAGCCGTCCGGTCTTTTTTCAAAGCCGGTCACCAGAAAACACACCGGGTGGTTCACCCGGGAAATGATCGCTATGTCGCGCACGGTACCCTCCCGGATGCCGACGGCCCCTTCTTCACGCGGAATCATGCCCTGCATACATCCGAGATCCACCAGGAGATTATGGGAAGCATCGCAGACAACGGCACGGCCTTCCAGGATCCTGCCGTCGCGGCAGGCGTCGTTCAGCGCCGTATAGTTTTGTGTCGCCGAACGGTTTTCCGGCGTACCGATTCTCCATCCCTCCGGATCATACTCAAACATTCAATTCCCTCCTTTTATCTTCGTTTATCTATATGCGGGGAAAAAACCGCTCATTCTTTTGGCGGATAAATTGCGTCGGAATTGTTTTTTCGCTTGATTCCAAAGCTCTCCTATTATAAAATGAATCAGAAAACGCCTTGAAAGGTTGCGAATCGCTCTATGAGGATCAGAAAACGCCTGATAATGGCATTTTGCGCGGGTTCTCTGCTTGCGGCGTCTTTGGCCGCCTGCTCCGGACAAAGCGCGAAACTCGGCTACCAACTGGAAAAACCCGCCAGGGGGGACGATGTGGCCGTATTGACCACCAGTATGGGAACGGTCAAAATGCGCCTGTTTTCCAAAGCCGCCCCGAAGGCCGTCGAGAATTTTGAGGGGCTTGTGAGGAAAGGCTATTACGACGGCCTGACTTTCCACCGCGTGATCAAGGATTTCATGATCCAAACCGGCGACCCGACCGGAACCGGTACGGGCGGCGAGAGCATCTGGAAAAAGCCGTTTGAAGATGAGTTCAACGCGGACCTGCTGAACCTTCGCGGAGCCGTTTCCATGGCGAATTCCGGGAAAAACACGAATGGCAGCCAGTTTTTCATCAATCAGGCCGGTCCGTCCGCTTTTTCAGGGTGGGACAAGTTCGACCAGGCGTATGCCTACTATAAACAGTCAAAAATGACGGTGGGCGACTTTGCGGAGCAGTATGGCACGACATGGCTGAATATGGACAGGGTGACGGACGAATACCGCGCGCTCTATGAGAAAAACGGCGGAAACCCTTATCTGGACGGCTACTACAATCTTTCCGGGAACGGCCATACCGTTTTCGCCCAGGTTTACGAGGGGATGGACGCCGTGGATAAGATTGCCGCCGTCCCGGTGGATTCCGAGGGAAAGCCCGAAAAAGACGTCAAAATCGTCAAGGCGGAAATCGGAACATACGAACCTTAATCTTTTCTTCCGCCTCGATACCGTGCAGCGCAGCGGACGCTGCACGTTTTATATGCCGCGGCATTCCAATATCGGCTGAACTGTTCCGCTTTTATGTATTTATGATGGGAGATAAAATGATGGGACTTGACCTCGGCAATATGAAAACCAGCGACTTTGCCTATGACCTTCCAAAAGAACTGATTGCGCAGACGCCGGTCGAACCGCGGGATTCTTCACGTCTCCTGACGCTGAATAAAGAAACCGGGGAAATCGCGCACAAACATTTTTACGACATCGTGGACTGCCTGAATCCAAACGACTGCCTTGTGCTGAACGATTCCCGCGTGCTGCCCGCAAGGCTTTACGGGACGAAGGAAGGCACGGGGGCGAAGGTGGAATTCCTGCTGCTGAATCACCGGAAAGGAGATGTGTGGGAAGCGCTTGCCGGCCCCGGACGCAGGGCAAAACCGGGTTCGCGCTTTATTTTTGGAAACGGCGAGCTGAGGGCCGAAGTCATCGATGTGGTGGACGACGGGAACAGGCTTTTGCGGTTTTCCTGCGACGGGAACTTTTACGAGACTCTCGATAAGATCGGACAGATGCCCCTGCCGCACTACATCAAGGCGGAACTGAAGGACAACGAGCGCTACCAGACGGTATATTCCCGTGAAGTCGGCTCCGCGGCTGCGCCGACGGCCGGCCTTCACTTTACGCCGGAGCTGCTGGAAAAGGTGCGGGCGAAAGGGGTGAAACTCGCTTTCGTTACGCTCCACGTCGGCCTGGGAACTTTTCGCCCCGTCACCGCGGAAAAAATAACGGATCACAAAATGCACTCCGAGCATTACTACATGCCGAAGAAGGCCGCCGACATCATCAACGATACGAAAAAGAACGGCGGCCGCGTCATCTGCGTCGGCACCACAAGCTGCCGCACGCTGGAAAGCGTTGCCGCAAAGGAGGGCTGCGTGAGGGAAAGTTCCGGCTGGACCGATATTTTTATTTATCCCGGTTATTCGTTTCAGGCGATGGACGGGTTGATCACAAACTTCCATCTGCCGGAGAGCACGCTGATCATGCTCGTGTCGGCGCTGGCGGGCTACGAGCACATCATGCACGCTTACCGGGTAGCCGTGCAGGAGCGGTACCGCTTTTTCAGTTTCGGCGACGCGATGTTTATTTACTGAGACGGAAACGGAGCTGCGGAAGATGTATCGATTGCTGAAAACGGAAGGTGCGGCGCGGCGCGGGGAACTTGCGACGCCGGACGGCGCGGTCCAGACGCCGGCTTTCATGAATGTCGCCACCTGCGGCGCCATCAAGGGCGCTGTGTCCGCGCTGGACCTGAAGGGACTGAAATGTCAGGTGCAGCTTTGCAACACCTATCACCTGCACCTGCGCCCCGGCGACGAGGTCGTGAGGAAACTCGGGGGGCTGCACCGATTCACGCGCTGGGACGGGCCGATCCTTACGGACAGCGGCGGCTTCCAGGTCTTTTCGCTCGCCAAACTGAGGAGCATCCGCGAGGAAGGGGTGACGTTCTCCTCCCACATCGACGGGCACCGGATTTTCATGGGCCCGGAGGAGAGCATGCGGATCCAGTCCAATCTCGGTTCCACCATCGCAATGGCGTTTGACGAATGCGTGAAGAACCCCGCGGGCTACGATTATGCGCGCGCCTCGTGCGAGAGAACGGTACGGTGGCTTTCCCGCTCCAAGGCGGAAATGGACCGGCTCAATTCGCTGCCGGACACCATAAACCCGAAGCAGATGCTGTTCGGGATCAACCAGGGGAGCACTTACGACGATCTGCGCGTCTGGTGCATGCGGCAGATCCGGGAGCTTGACCTCGACGGATACGCTATCGGCGGCCTTGCGGTGGGGGAAACCGCCGAGACGATGTACCATGTCATCGAAGCCGTCGAACCGGAAATGCCGAAGGATAAGCCGCGCTATCTGATGGGCGTGGGGACGCCGGAGAACATCCTTGAATCCGTTTCCCGCGGGGTAGACATGTTCGACTGCGTTATGCCCACGCGAAACGCCCGCCATGGTCACGCCTTTACCTGGGAGGGATGCCGGAACCTCTTCAATGCAAAGTACGAGCTGGACGAGCTTCCTCTCGACCCGGAATGCGGCTGTCCCACCTGCCGAAACTTCAGCAGAGCGTATATCCATCATCTGTTTAAAAGCGGCGAGATGCTGGCCATGCGCCTGTGCGTCATGCACAACATCTGGTTCTACAATTCGCTTTTTGAAAAAATCAGGGAAGCGCTCGACGCCGGAAGTTTCCAGAAGTTCCGCGATGCATGCATAGAAAAAGTCGGCAGAAGAATCTGAGGGGAAAACCTTGCAAGCAGCCTGAATAATTGTTATAATCATAATCATGTTTATAGAAGTGTATCAAATACGGAGGTGCATAAAATCATGAACCACTTTTTGGCAGCGACAAGCACATCCACCGGCAGCGGCTATGAAATATGGTCTGTTCTCGGCTATATGGTCATCCTCTTCCTGATCTTCTATCTCGTGCTGATTCTTCCACAGAACAGAAAGCGCAAAAAGGAAGAAAAGATGCGCAACAACATTCAGATAGGCGACGACATCACTACAATCGGCGGAATCGTCGGCAAGGTAGTCGGCATCAAGGAAGACGCCAACATGCTGGTCATTGAAACCGGTTCCGAGCGCTCAAAGATCAAGATCAAGAAATGGGCCGTCAGCAGCGTCGATACAATTCACGACGACGCTCAGTAATAGCGGCGGGATTGAGGAATAACAGCCGCCCCTGCGGAATAATAATGAGTCAGGATTGGAAAAGAAGAGGGGGCGGCTTTCCGTGAAAGATTTAGGAGCAATAGAGCAGAAGGGATTTCTTCCCTTATTACGGGCGGTTCTGCTCGGAACCATCGCCGGAGCGGCCATTTGCGCCGTCCTGCTTGCCGTATGCGCATTGGCGTTTGTTTCCACCTCAAATATTCCGCATGACTTTTTGCCGGCGTTCATTCTGATCGTGTCTATGCTCAGCGCGTTCTTTTCCGGGTTCATCACCGCCAAGTTATCGAAGCGGTACGGTCTTGTGTGCGGGGTTCTATCCGGACTGCTTCTGTTCCTCCTTTTCCTCGTTTCAGGGGTATCGATTTCAAAAAACGGCGTCGTCTCCGAATCCACAACACGCCTTGCCGTCATGCTGATATCCGGCGGGATCGGCGGCCTGCTTGCCGTAAACGGCGGCTTCCGGCGCAAAAATAATCTTTGACCTGCATCTGCCGGCGTGGTATAATAAAGCACGCAGCAATTCTGCATGAATCCGAAAGCGAAACGGAGGGTTGAAAATTGAAGCAGATTAAAACGCTGAATCGGGCAAACCTGAAGGAAAGCGCGGCCAGAGGTGGCTGCGGCGAATGCCAGGCTTCCTGCCAGTCGGCCTGCAAGACTTCCTGCACAGTTACAAACCAGAAGTGCGAGAACAAAAACAGATAAAGCAGCATTTTTACCGGCTGATCACAAGGGACAGGTTTCTGTCCCTTCAATTTTATTTACGGATGAAATATGGGGAATAGAAGACAGATGATACATCGTTATGTTTCAAATGGCTATCGCATCGTGCTTGACACGAACAGCGGAGCCGTGCACATTTTTGGCGAGGCGCCGTTCGCCATGCTCGATTATCTGGATGGTTCCGTACCGGACAAGCCGCCGGAAGGGATGCTCCGCGATCTGAGCGATCGTTTCGGCGAGGAAACGCTGCGGGAGGGTTACGGTGAGATTTTGGAGCTGTACCGGAAAGGGCAGCTCTTTTCCGCCGACGTGTACGGGCCTTACGCCGCGCTGCTGAAAAACGCCCCGATCAAATCCATGTGCTTAAATATCGCGCACGACTGCAATCTGCGTTGCCGGTATTGTTTCGCCGCACAGGGGGACTTCGGCGGCGAGCGCATGCTGATGCCGTTTTCCGTCGCCAAAAGCGCGGTGGATTTTCTGGTTGCGCATTCCGGCGCAAGGCATAATCTGGAACTGGATTTTTTCGGCGGCGAACCGCTGATGAATTTCGACGTCGTAAAGAAGACCGTCGCTTATGCGCACAGCCTTGAAAAGCAGCACAACAAGAATTTCCGTTTTACCATCACGACGAACGGACTTCTTTTGAACGATGACAGGATCGATTTCATCAATCGGGAGATGTCGAACTGCATTTTGTCCCTCGACGGCAGGAAGGAAGTCAACGACCGGCTGCGCGTCCGTGTGGACGGAAGCGGCTGCTACGACAGCATCGTTCCGAAATTCCAGAAACTCGTTGCGCGCCGCTCCAGGGAAAAAGATTATTATGTGCGCGGAACGTTCACGAAGTATAATCTTGATTTCACGAACGATGTGAAGCACTATCTGGAGCTTGGTTTTCCGGAAATATCGGTCGAGCCGGTCGTTTCGGACCCGCGGCTGGATTATTCAATCCGGGAAGAAGATCTTCCCCGGGTGTCCGAGGAATATGACCGCCTTTCGCAGTTGGTGATCGAACGGGCAAAAGAGGGCAGGGGATTCGACTTTTTCCACTTCATGGTAGACTTGAACCAGGGGCCGTGCGTAATCAAGCGCTTGCGCGGCTGCAGCTGCGGAAATGAATACGTCGCTGTGACGCCTACGGGCGACGTTTACCCCTGCCATCAGTTCGTCGGAAAGCCGGAGTGGAGAATGGGAAGCGTGCTGGACGATACGCTGGACACGGAAATGAAAAACCGCTTTGCCCTCACCAACGTTTATTCCAAGCCGGAGTGCCGGGGCTGCTGGGCGAAGTTTTATTGCAGCGGCGGCTGCAACGCCAATAATCTGGAGTACGAGGGGGATATTCGCAGGCCGCACAAAGTTTCCTGCTTCCTGGAGAAAAAGCGCCTGGAGTGTGCGATCATGATTCAAGCTGCGCTGGCCGACAGCGGGAATGAGCAGATGCGGGGATAAAAGAACATAGAACCTCTTTGTCCCACATACATTTAATCAGCAGGAGTCAGTCCATAGGAGGAATTAAGTGTATGGATGTCATTGCAATGCGGTATGCGCCGGGAAAGCACAAGGTTACCGGCAACGAGTGGGGAAGGGATTTCATCCGCGCCGCTCGGGAAAACGGGCCGATGGTTTTCCTTGCAGTCCTTTTTCTTGCCGGTATGGCCGCCGGTTCTCTGTATGCGCGGAATGTGGATTACGATGCGCTGAAAAAGCTGGATTTTCTTTTTGCCGGGAATTTTAAAGCCCGGATGACACAGCCGTTCCTAAGTGTATTTGCTGCGTCGTTTGCCTCTTCTTTCGTATTCATTTTCGCATGCTTTCTCTTCGGGCTTTCCATGTGGGGGGCTTTTTTGATCCCGGCGGTTGTTGCGTTTCGCGGGTTCGGGCTGGGTCTTACGTCGGGTTATCTTTATTCGGTTTACAGCTGGAAGGGATTTCTGTACAACCTCGCGGTAATCCTTCCCGGAGCGTTTGTCTGCAGTATTGCCATTTTAGCTGCCTCTCTGGAAGGTATCCGCTGTTCGCGCACACTTGCCCGCCATCGCATTCCGAGCAACCGGGAAAGGCCGATGGGAAACTATTTCCTGCGCTTCGGCGTAGCGCTCGCGTGGTCTTGTGCGGCCGCTTTCCTTGATACGGCGGTTTCCGCATTGTGGAGCGGATATTTTACATTTGCATAAGTTTACGGCGCAAGTGTTTTTTGGCCTGAAAGAGCAAATCCTATTTTCCGGACAAGCATTTCGGCAGGCTTTCGCAATGGTATAGTTGTAATAATCAGTAAAATCAGGTGAGGGGTTGATATGATGGGGCTCTTTTTCGGCAATTATGATCGGCCCGGCCCGGGCGTAAGGAAAGATGCGCCGCCGCAGAAAGCGATACCGCGTTTCTTTTCTATCTTCCAAAGAAAATTTTTTGACCTTTGTAAATTAAATTTGCTGTTCTGTATTCCGGTCGCCGTGATCGGGGCGCTTTGTTTTTGGCTGAATTCCCTGTTCCCGTATCCGGCTGTCGATTTTCTGCCGGTAATTCTGCTTTATCCGTTCCTTGCGGGGCTGACCTTCGTAACGCGGAACTATGCGCGCGAAGAGCATGCGTTTATTTTTTCCGACTTCAAGGATGCAGTCAAGAACAATTGGGCTTCTTTTCTGCTGGATGGCATTCTCTGCTATGTGGTATTTCTCGTGATGAGCATTTCCATCCCATTTTACTGGAATGCGGGCGGGAAGAATATCCTTTACGCTGTCGGAGCAGGTCTGTGCGTCATGATAAGCCTGCTGTTCGTTTTTTCTCAATATTATGTTCCGGTCATGCTGGTGACGTTTAACCTGAAGTTCAGTCAGGTTCTGAAGAATTCCTTTATTTTTGCGATCCTTGGCGTAGGGCGGAATTTCATGCTGACAGGTCTTCTGTTGCTGCTTGTTTTCCTTCTTTATCTCGCCCCGGTTATGGGGCTGACCATTCTCCTTGCTATTTTGTTTGCCTTGTTTTTGATGTTTTCGTATTGCTCGTTCTTGATCAACTTCGCGGTTTACCCTTTGATTGATAAATATATGATTAAGCCGCGTCAGGATGCCGGCAAGGACGAAAACGGCGGCGGGGGAAAAATGGCCAGTGATTTCAAGGATAGCCTCTAAATCAGAATAAGGAACCAAACCGGTACGGGTACGCGGTGGATTTTGGTTGTTCCGCGCGTTAAACCGTCCGGCTTTTTTTGTCTTTTGTTGGTTTGACGTGGGAAAGGGGATTCGCATTGGACGCGTTTGCCATCTGCTCGTTGGAAACGTGGGTGTAAATCTCGGTGGTACCAAGGTTTTCATGCCCGAGGATATCCTTCAACACCCGAATGTCGACATGGCCCTGCTGATACATCAGCGTGGCAGCCGTGTGGCGCAGCTTGTGAACGGAATAACCGGGGCCGCCGAGATCAATCTTCGCAAGGTATTTTTTTACAAGAAACTGTACGGTTTTGGGGCTGATGCGTTTTCTCTGTCCGCTGATAAACAGAGCGTTTCGGTCGATCAGGCCTTCTTTGGGACGAACGGCGAGGTAGCGTTTCAAGGCGTCTGTACAGGCGTCGTTCAGATACACAATCCGCTCTTTATTGCCTTTTCCCGTGATTTTCACGGTTGAAGAGCTGAAATGAATATCATCCATATTTAAATCGACAAGTTCCGAAAGCCGCATCCCGCAGTTTAAAAAGAGGACTAAAATGCAGTAGTCCCGCACGCTGTTTTTGCCTTCCACAGACGAGAGCAATTCAAGGCATTGTTCCAGATTCAAGTATTTGGGCAGTGTCTTTTTCAGTTTCGGCGTTTCAAGCTCCTGCACGGGATTCTTGCTCAATTTTCCCGTTTTGTCGGTCAGGTATCGAAAGAAACTCCGCAGACTGGAAACTTTTCGCGCGCGTGTTTTCGCGCTGTTTCCACGCTCCACACTCAGAAAATTCATATATTCGAACACCTGGGTCAGATCGATCGTTTTGACCAGATTCAGATCTACGTCGTCGATTTTGATGGTTTCAAATTTTGCGTCGGGCGGAACGAGGCCGCGCTTCTGTTTTATGTAGCGAAAGAACGTACGCAGATCCAAATAATACTCCGAAACTGTTTTCGGAGATTTACCTTTGATTGTGCCGACATAACCGAGAAATTCCCGGATGATCAAGGGAGCTTCGTCAAACAGGCTGTTTTTCATTCCGGATTTGGTGCGATTCATCGCTGCATCATCCCTTCTCGAAAATTGACGATCGTATCTTAACCATCACTTTAGCACCGGCGCCGGACAAAATCAACCGCCGAAAACTGCAAGAGGCCGCTGCGGAACGATTGAATGTTTGGCCATGACGGCTTTCGTCTGCGTATGCGATTTTGCCGTAATTCCGTATGGCGCGGAGCAGCTATACACGGTATGCGTGAAGTCGGTGCACGATATGTGTGCTGATTGATTTTCCTCCAGACGGCTGGAAAGACTTACGTCATATTGTTTGGGTAACCAAAAAACATGGAAGCTCGTACGGTCCGCAAAACTTACATGGATGAGATAGCGTGACTGTGGTTTTAAAGGACGCGTTAGTTGCGGACCTGAAAGCCGTGTTTCATATTTAGCTCTTCCCTTAATTATACAAAATATTTATTTTGTATAATTATATCCTCAAGAATTTTTACTCTATTTTTTCAGTATGTAGCGTCCCCTCGATCGGGCCGCTTGAATTCAAGGTTTTCCCCCGTGGTCCTTGCTAGTCCTGCCGCAACGCATCAACCGGGCGCAGGCGCGATGCCTGAAGAGCCGGACTCACGCTGAAAATCACGCCGGAGAGTATGGCGAATAGCGAAGCAATGGCCATAATGTCCGGTCGGACCGCAAACTGCGTATGCAGGTACAAGGACAGGAGCCAGGACATCCCGCATCCCACAGCAATTCCCGCAGCGCTGCCGATCACAGAAAGCAAAACCGCCTCCCAAAGAAATTCCGCCATAATCGCTGCGTTTGTAGCTCCCAAAGCCTTCTTGATTCCGATCTCTCTCGTCCGTTCCGTTACGGAAACTGTCATTACCGTCATAATACTGAGACTTGCCACCAGCAAAGAAACTGCTCCGACCGCAGAGAGCATCAGCGTCACAATGTTCATGATGTTCAGGAGGCCGTTCTTTTGCTTTGCCAGGTCGTTGGAAAAAAAAGCTTTCGTTGTGCCCTTTGATGCATTCAGCCTTTTTAGAATCAAGTTGCCGGTGTTCTCTGAATTCGTATCTGGCTTCAGCTTGACAATGATCTGGTCAAAATCGGTCCGGCTGTTCACCTTTTGCACTGTTGTATACGGTACGTAAATAAATGTCGGAATGTAATCTCCAATCAGGTTTTGCAAAAGTCCGGAACCCGTTTTTATAATTCCGACTACAGTATACTCCTGACCGGAACCTCCGTAGGACAGCTCAATTTTCTTCCCAATAATATTTTTCCGGCTGTAAAGCTTTTGAGAGAGTTCTTCATCTACCAGGCAAACATTGGCGGAAGTATTGACGTCCTTCCGGCTGAAAAGCCTGCCATAAACGGTTGTAAGGGATACGATATTCGCTGCGTTGGAGTCAACGCCCCAAAGAATGGCATTTGTATTGCCGTCCCTTGTCATGATCTGCGTATTTGCCGTCAAAACCGGCGTTGCAAGTTCTACCTGCGTCATCCCGGAGATCTGTTTGAGGTCCTGTTCAGCGAGAGAAATGCTTTTGTCGTCTATCGATTTTGTTATCATCAGCCCGCTCATTCCGAGGCTGTCCATTTCTCCCGTGACGGCGTTTGCGCCGCACTGGCTGATATCCGAAATGATTACCACGGAAGCAACGCCGATCGCAATGCCGAGAACGGTCAGGAAAGTGCGGAAACGTTTTCTCTCAAAATTGCGGAAAACGCTTTTGATAAAGTCATTCACTGCTCTCACTCTTTCCGACAGTGGTCTGGACAATTTTTACCCCGTCATGCACGGCGTCGGGATTTGTGATGACCAGATCGTTTTCACGAAGTCCGCTCTTTACTTCGAATCCAGTGTCCAGCTCTTTTCCGGTTACGACGTTTCGCCTTTTCGCCCGTCCCCCGGTAATAATATAGACAAACTCTTTTCCGTCTGCGTCTTCGCGGACCGCTTCATATGGGATCACCAAAGCGTTGCTGTTTTGTGAGGTCGTTATCTTCGCTTTCGCGTTGAAGCCCGGCAGAATATCGCTCCCGGGATGATCGACGCTTGCCAGCGCTTCCACGACCGTTTCCTGTCCGGTTGTGGATATCAGTTGTTTTGCTTCCGAAGCGATGCTGATGATGCTCCCATAATAAGTGCTGTTGAAACCCACGCCGGAAATCTGAACTTTCTGCCCTTTTTTCAAGTCGGACACTTGAGACTCGTCGATGGACAAACGCACTCGCAGCCCTTCGCTTTCGCAGATGACGGCGGCCGGACTTCCGCTTGCGACGTAGTCTCCGGGTTTGGAAGCCGCGAGGGACTTTATCACCCCTGCAGCCGGCGACCTCAGAAGATATGTGGTGGTTGTAGTGGTTCCGCCGGAAGATTCCGCTTCGGGCGGCAGGGATGAAGCGGATGAAGACGGCGGCAGGGATGATCCGGAAGAAAGAGCGTCTGCAATATCGTTGATCTGGCTGGAAGTCAGGCCACTTAAGTATTGAGAGTATTGGGAGTAATTCTCGCTGTCAGCAGGCACAGAAGAGCTGGCCGTTCCAGTGGGTTCCGTTGCCCTTTTGATTTGCATAATTGGCGCGTCTTTAGCGACCTTGTCTCCAACATTGACAAGGACCTGTTCGACAACTCCGGAATAATCCGGGTAAACGTTGGTTTCTTCCAGAGGTTCCACTTTTCCGGAGCAAACGACATAATTCTCGGCTGTGCATGCATTTAGCTTTACAGTCGTGACAGGCACAATTGAACTGACAACAGCTTTTCCAGCAAATAAGATTGACAGAATAGCACCGGCTGTAAAGGTATATAAGAGTACATACTTTTTCATCTGCATCTCCCCTTCCCGACTTATTCTTTGATAGGGACATGCAAAATATTAGTTTTATTCGGGACAATTCCAGGAATAATTTCACTCCGTTGTCTTAAACTAACGCCGAGGGGTGAAAACGAAATGAGCCTGATCCAATGCGATATTGACTGTGTTTACCAAAAAGACGGTTACTGCCAGTTGGAAATGCCGTCCGCCATTACGAATTACAAGGGAGACGGCTGTGTTCACTGTATCAAGGTCACTCAGCGCGGCGAGAATGATCGTCAGGTTCCACAGCAGCCGAAAACGCCTCCCTTACGTTTTTGACGCCGACCAGCTCGATCGGTTCGTAGCGGCGGGCAATGTGTTTCAGGCTTTGGTACGGGAGGACGCACCTGCGGAAACCGAGTCTGTTCGCTTCGCTGATCCGCGCTTCAGCGTGCGCGACAGCGCGGATTTCTCCTGCCAGGCCGATCTCGCCGAAAGCGATCGTTTTTTCCGCGATCGGCCTGTCTTTCAGGCTGGAAACAAGGGAAAGCGCTACCGCGAGATCGCTGGCGGGCTCGTCAAGTCGAAGCCCCCCTACCACGTTTACATAGGCGTCGAGATTTGCAAAGTAAAAACCTGCCCGCTTCTCCAGTACCGCCAACAGAAGGGACATCCGGTTATAGTCGAACCCGGTCGACATCCTGCGCGGCGTTCCATAGCCGGAAGAAGTTGCAAGGCCTTGTATCTCCGCAAGGATCGGCCTGGAGCCTTCCATAACGCAGGTGACGCAAGTGCCGGATACGTTCGTCGGGCGCCCTGAAAGAAGCGCTAGGGACGGGTTTTCCACCTGCCGCAGTCCGTTTTCCTCCATCGCGAATACGCCGATCTCATTTGTGGAACCGTACCGGTTCTTCTCCGCGCGGAGAATCCGGTAGGACATCTGCCGGTCTCCCTCGAAGTACAGCACGGTGTCCACGATATGCTCCAAAACTTTCGGCCCGGCAATCGCCCCGTCCTTGTTGACATGGCCGACGAGAATCGTCGGAATCTCCAGCGCCTTTACCACGCGCATGACCGCCGCCGTGCATTCCCGCACCTGCGAAACGCTGCCGGGCGACGAACTCAGGTCCGTGCAGTTCATCGTCTGGATGGAGTCGATCATCACAAGGTCGGGCTTGTCCGTACGAATCTGCTCGATCACGGCCTGGATATCCGTTTCCGTCAGAATAAAGAGGTTGTCGCTGTTCACCCCGAGGCGCTGCGCGCGCAGCTTGATCTGCCTTGCGGATTCCTCCCCCGATACGTAAAGAATTTTCAAAGACTGCCCCAGCGTGCCGCAGACCTGCAGCAGGATCGTTGATTTTCCAATTCCCGGCTCGCCGGTGATCAGGATCAGCGATCCCTTGACAATTCCGCCGCCGAGGACGCGGTCCATTTCGTTGATTCCCGTGTGGTAGCGCTCTTCTTCCGACGTGCTGATCTGCGAAATGGGAACAGCCCGCACGGGCGCACGGCGCTGAGCGGAAATCGAATTGCCTTTGAGAGAAGTTTCCCGAACCTCCTCGATCATGGTGTTCCACTTCCCGCACCCGGGGCACTTTCCAAACCATTTGGCCGATTCAAAACCGCACTCGGAGCAAACGTATACGTTTTTTACCTTTCCCGGCATACCCTTAACCTTCATTCGTTTCCATTCGGATTTCCTCCATTATATTCGATCGGGCCGCGCAATACAAGGATCTAACTCTCTGCGCTGCAATAATCCAGCAAGCCGCAGCAAATGGCGAATGCCATTTTTTGCTGGTAATCACTGTTGTTCAGTTTTTTCGCTTCCTCCACATTGGAAAGAAAGCCGCATTCTACCAAAACGGCCGGAACCTTTGCGTGCCAGAGCAGGTAAATAGAGTCGGTGGCGGGTTTTACCTCCCGCGTGTTGTCCTTTTGAAGAAGCGAGATCACGCGGCTGCGAATCGCTTCCGCAAGGTCCTTGCTTTCCGGGTTATTCTTTGAGTAGAAAACCTGAGTGCCGTTGTATTTTTCCTGCTCAAAATAATTCTGGTGGATGCTCAGAAAGATACAGTCTCCCTGGGCCTCGACGATCTTCATACGGTTGTGGATATCGCTGGTTTTTCTCTCATGCACCGTTTTCAGCGGATCGGAGAGTGCCGCATCGCTTGTTCGCGTCATTACAACCCGATAGCCGGAGGCGGTAAGAATCTGCTGCACATCTTTTGCAATCGCAAGATTGATGTTCTTTTCCGACTCGTTTCCCTTTCCGGTGGCGCCCCCGTCTTCTCCCCCATGGCCGGCGTCGATCACAATGGTGCGAGCTTTTCCTGCCGCGGATACGGAGGCCATTTTGCTGAGGCGCCCGTATGCCGCGCAGGAAAGGCCCAGAAAAATGGCGCAGCAGATTGACAGTGCCGCGGCCGGTACCCAAATGGTCCCCTTCGTCTTCAAGTCCACCACCCCCAGGGAAATCTATATGCTTGCTGCGCTTCGCTTTATGTGGTCTCGCTGCAACGGACCGTAATAAAAGTGTTTTCGTTCATCCTGTTAACTATAAAAAATCGGCGCCCGCAAAAGCGGAGCGCCGATTGCCTATTCCGGCAGCGATAACAGTCACACGTCCTCCGGAATGATTTCCGTCCGGTCCGGCGCGGAGGCATAATTGAGCTTGCCGACGATGTCCTTCGTGTCGCGCGCGATGACGAGCTCCTCGTTCGTG
>ENA-UOOK01000410-UOOK01000410.1-fermentation-metagenome-genome-assembly--contig:-NODE-410-length-56075-cov-15.120868_pt1 | contig 56075 bp, 59 predicted proteins | sample MGYA00245777_ERZ724023 | MGnify/ENA primary metagenome ERZ724023 (study PRJEB28704, sample SAMN03018312) | fermentation metagenome | biome: anthropogenic terrestrial biome; feature: soil; material... | reverse complement strand
TAAATTTAGACATAGTAAAAGACCTAAAAGTGTCTCACTTTTAGGTCTCACTTCATAATGATATTTTTTCCAATTTTACTTTTCTTTGCCATAAATGTACGTATTTCATCAATTTGTTTTCTCTTCTTAAGTAGTAACCAAGCGATTATTATTGCAAAGATGAGGTTACATATAAAACAAGTAATTAGAAGGATTGGAATTCTATTAGGGTGATTAGTTTTTAAGGCAATTTGGGACACAAAGGCTTCAATATTAATGATGAAGAGGTAAATTTCCATAAATAGAAAAATCCAAAATAAATCAGAAACCTTATCTCGCACAAGCATGTATGCAGTAAAAAGGATTCCGAAAATAATTTCACCAGTTGATGATAAAAACATTGATAGGAAAGTTCCTAAACTTGCCCATAAAATCATATACAAGTACCTAATTCGGCCAAAAAAGATATATGATAAAAAACACATCCCGATAAGGTATATTGGTAATATAGTTGATATATATGCTGAATCTGATAAAGTCATTCTTTTTCCTTTATTTAAGCAAAAAAATTAATTCACTGTATTAATCTAATAATAGTTAATGTAAAATTACAATAGTAGGTAGTATATAGATAACATAGTATATTAAAAATTAGGATACCCAAAATGACTAAAAATGAAAAAAGAGATATTTTAATTGAGGTAGTAATTGTAATAATCAGCTTATTTTTGCTTGTTGTTACGCATAAGTCTATTTCTAAAACTTTGTTTGATATTTTATCTATTATATTAATAATACTAATAATTTTTATTCCCAGTGGGTGTCGTACTGGGATGCAATTGAATAAAATTAAAAAAGTTTTGAACACAAACAATAAAAATATTATCTATGAAATATATGACCAAACTGGAATTACTGAAGTTAAATTACAACAATTTATTAATTCAAAAGGTTGGGGAACAGGAATTAGCTGGAAGACGCGGTATAAAATTGAAGAAATAATTGATGATAATATTTGAAATAAAAAATTTTGCTTTTTTACTTATAGAGAGAGGCTACATGAAGAAGAACACTGATAAACAATTATTGAATGATATTAACCTTGCATTAAAAGATAATATTAATGACAAGGAACGAGCAGTTTTAACAAATGCTAAACAAAGATTAGAAAAGAAAAAGTATGCTTTACGTATAAGACGTGACATAGAATTAGAGTTAAGACCGATGGCTGTGTCTGGTAAATTGACAAAAAGTGTAGGGAAAATTTATTTGAAAATTATTAATGGTGAATATAACGATGGTGGAATATTTAGCGGGATGCTGAATGCACCTGGTAATGACATGTGGTAAATCGTTCTGTAAAAATAGGTATAATCTGAATGAAGATTTATAAAATGAATAATAAAAGCGGTAGATGATCAAAAATCTATCGCTTTTTTGCTATATAATAGTTAATCTTAATAATAATTTTTAGTAATTTATCTACTTTGCTTTGACCTGTCTGTTAGTTGTTCGTTAATCTCATTTTTAATACACTTCTGTACCAAAGCTATGGGAGTTACATATTTTGTACATATTACTAATACAGATGTAGCAAGTAGAACTAGAAATGCAGTAGGATTATTTCTATTAGCCAAAGAAATACAAGCTATTATTAGAGGTAAAAGGACGATTAAAAGAGAATATGCAGAATTAGTTTTGTATTCTTTTAAAAGTTGTTGCAAGTAAGTTATTCTCTCGTCAGCTTTAATTTTATATAACAATTCGTTTTCAAGCTTTATTTGCACTTTATTGAGTGTTGGTTCAATTTCTGATTTATAAGATTCAATTATTATAAACTCTAGAAAGATCCCTGTTATAAAGAAGCCTCCACCCCAATCATCATAAGGGGTGGTAAGTATTGAAACAATGCCAATAAAAGAGAGTATTGCAGGTAGAAATAACCACCGTACAATTGCGTATGCTTTTCTCATCGATCTGAGTAAATAGAAAGCATCATTTGAGAGATTGCTAAAGGTTCGATTTGTAGAATCAGATTCTTTATATTTTTTCAAAATTTTTTCCTCTGTAAAGTATAAATTTTCATTGATTTTCTAAATTTATTTTAATGCTGTTAGTTATAACTTTAAAGAAGAGTAGTTTAAAACGGAGCTAAATATAAAATAAAAATATCTTTAACTCTAATTGAAGTTAAGGATATTTCTCGTATTTACATTTTTTCTAAGCGTTTGATACGATCCGAAGTGGCTGGGTGTGTATCAAATAAGTGCGAAAATCCGCGTTTCTTATGAAATGGGTCTTCAATGTACATTCCTGCACTGCTTGGATCTGCTTTTTTCATAGGTTGGCTATTATCGATCTTTTTTAAGGCCGAAATCAATCCTTGTGGATCTCGTGTTAAGTCAACTGATGATGCATCGGCTAAATACTCGCGGTTACGTGAGAGTGCCATTTGTACTAAACTAGCCGAAATTGGTCCCAAAATTAATACAAAGACGATGGCAACTATTTTGATAATCATTATGACTGGGTTGTTGTCATCTTTATTATCATCACGGCTGTGATGATCTCCACCGAACCACCAAATATAACGGCTAGCATAACCAGAGATGAAAGAGATAACTCCGACTAAAACCACGGCAACCGTAGAAAGTAAAATATCATAGTTTCTTATATGTGATATTTCATGGCCTAGTACGCCTTCAAGTTCTTCTCGGTTCATCATATCAAGAAGACCTTGCGTTACGGCTACAGCACTATGCTTTGGATCTCGTCCGGTAGCAAATGCGTTTGGGCTTTTATCAGGAATGATAAATACTCGTGGCATTGGGACGCGAGCTACCATTGCCATGTCTTGGACAATATGCCAAAGTTCTGGATTATCTTTTTCATGAATTTCCTTACCATGGTTCATGTTCATGATCATATTGGCAGGATTGCGTAGAACTATAAACATATAGATAAGGCTGGCAATAAACGCAATTGCAATTCCTATCCACGGATTGTCGGTAAAGATGTAGCCTAAACCTGCTCCAACTAGAGTAAGAATCACCACAAAGAGGACCATAATTAGCGTGGTTTTACGCTTATTATGGGCAATTTGCTCAAATAACATAATTTAATTACCTACCATTAAAATTTAACTTTTGGTGCTTCTTTTTCTGTTTCTGGAGTTTCCAAGTAATCGACCTTCTTAAATCCATGAATCTTAGCAACAATATTTGATGGGAAAGTTAATAACTTCTTGTCGTACATTGCAGCAGATGAGTTATAAAGCTGACGAGAATAAGCAATTTTGTTTTCTGTGTTAGTTAATTCTTCTTGAAGCTTTAAGAAAGTTTGGTTAGCTTTTAAATCAGGGTAGTTTTCTGATAAAGCGAAGATAGATTTAAGTGCATCAGAAATTTGGTTAGAAATCTTTAAAGTACCCTTACGGTCGCTGCTTGGTGTATTAGTTAATTGATTACGTAGTTGAACAACTTTTTCAAGAGTATCTTTTTCATGCTTGGCGTACCCTTTAGTAGTTTCTACTAGGTTAGGGATTAAATCGTTACGACGTTTTAATTGAACGTCAATTTGACTCCATGACTCATCAGTATAAACTTTGGCTTTTTGTAAACCGTTATAAATAGTAATGTAAATAGCAATTAGTAAAACAATGATAATTAAAATTATCCAAGTTAATGTTGACATAAATTTTCCTCCTTATGTGTATATCTAATTGTACCTGATTCTGTAGATTATAGATAAAAAAAGAGATGCTAATTGGGCATCTTTAATGAAAAAGTTAAATTTTTACTTATATCTTAAAAGTCAGTAGGAACCAACCAACTATCGTTAAGATAACTAAGCCAGTAAATTGCATGATTGACCAACCTTTGAGAAAAGTCTTTTTGTTAACAGTGGCATTCTTATTGAAAGTTTTGAGTACTAACATATTAGCCATTGAACCAATTGGGGAACCAAAACCACCAATATTAGATCCAAGATACAAAGCTTGAGCATAAGGGGTAAATTTACCGACTAAGATAGTCGATGGTACATTGCTCATTACCTGACTGGAAATGATTGAGGTGAGGTAAGTTGAGTTTTCTGAATGGATCATCATGTGAATGACACCTACTATGGCTGGTATCTGTTGAATATCACTGATAAATATAAAGAAACCTGTAAAAGTAAGCAATAGAGCATAATCAATTTTAAGCATGATTCTTGGATTGATTATCAATGCTAATACAATTGCTGCAAGCATTGGCCAAATGATGTTAACAACCCTAAAAACGCCCAGAAAAAAGAAGATGAATACTGCTGTTGTAATAATAGTTGGACGTAAACTTATGTTTATGTTTTCAGTTTTTCGAACTGGAATTTTTTTTCGGGGGGTACAAAAAAATACAGCTATTAAAATAAGCAGTGAGATTATTACAAATGGCGTGGACCAAGAGAAAAACTGAAGGAAATCTATATTATATTTACTAACTAAAAAAATATTATGCGGATTACCCCATGGAGTAAAGGCCGCACCGACATTAGCGCCCATACCAATTAAAGTAACTGGCAGAATTTGTGGTAATTTATATTTTTTGGCTATATTTAAATATAGCGGTATTAAGGTCAAAGCCGTAATATCGTTACCTAAAAACATGCCTGAAATAATTGATAACATTGTAAATAATATATTTAATTTCCGCGTATTATTGGCTATACTTGTTAATTTATAAGCCAGTACATCTAATACGTGTAAATAAGCGTATATTTGAATAATAGTGAGCATTGCAGCAACTGAAAATAAAGTATGAAAGTTTATATCAATTAACCGCGGTCTCGCAAAAAAAAGACTGATTACCGTTACTAAAACGGTAATCTGTAAAATCCTATCTTTGAAAATATTTTTCAAGACGGTCATAAAATGTTCCCCCTCACATATTACAATCATCTAAAACTCACACTCTATTCTGAGCTTTTTTGGTATAGTTCGCAATGATAAATTAGTAAAAATAAAATAAAAAAAGAGCAATCCAGTATAAAAATGAAGTACAACAGGGCAGATTGAAAATATTTATCAAAATTAAAATAAGGCACGTTAACTTTGTCTATAAAAAATTGCAATTAGTTAGGCATAATTTTTGCTTTACTGCCCCGTTAGTTTATACTATACATTAGTAAGTAATAAACAGGAGGTAATTTATTATGACTGACATTAAAGTAATTTCAATGAATATTAAACCTGAAGCTGCTGAAAAGATTAAAAGCCACGTCCAAGACGGCCAAGTAGTTCTTTTAGCATTAAATGATGGTTCAAATAAATATTCTAAACAAGGTGGTACCTGTACAATCGGTGCTAACTTCCAATTCGTTATTTTAGACAAGAAAGATCCTGAATATGATATCAAGATTGACAACAATGCTGGCCTTGATCTTTATACTTCAAAATCAGAAATGGCTTTCTTAGATAATGGTTTGGTCATTAATGCTAAAGATTCTACCTTAAGCCTGTCAGATGATAGTGGTGTTGTCGATGGCGGTGTTACGATTAGTAACTTTAAGCCATCCAAGATTACCAAGAAAGATATGATGGAAGGCAAAACCTGCTAATATCTTTTAGATAAAATAAGACGCATTTCTTACTTAGTTAGTAAGGAATGCGTTTTTTGTTATTTACTATCCTTTTTAATTAATTTTGTTCTATTTCCTTTAACCTGAATATCTAGCTGCATTAACTGGTTAAAAATTTGCTTAACCAAGTCTTGAATTCTATCTTTATCACTTACTGTGTTCAAAAAATAGGCAATTGCTTTATCATATTTGTTCTTGTAATGAGTATTTAATTTCTTCCAGTTGATATTCTTAAATTCTGTTAGTAAATCTTTCTCATTTTCAGGAATCTGAATTTTACCTTGTTTAATTAACACAGCAATGATGGGATAGCCGGCATAATGTTGCCAGTAAGTCGCATTATCGTTAGAAGAATACTGTTTTTCAGAAAATTTTACGGTATATGTTTTACTATAATTAGATGAAGTAACTAATGCATGATCTGCTTCCATCTTTATTCTTTGGTCAGCGATTGCACTTAATGCTTCATAAACTTTTGCAAGTGGTGGTTGTTTCATTTTTAATTCTTTTCTTTAGTATAGAAAAAGCGGCTTAATCAGCCGCCTTTTTTATTTGATTACTCCTAAATCTTTTCTTCCATCGTACTTAACAATTGCTTTGATAGCTGCGGTAATACCCTTAACGTCATCATCTAAAGATAAGCATGGGGTATTAGGCCGGTTAAGGACTTGATCTGGCAAAAATGGGATATGCATAAAACCTGCTTTTAAGTTTGGAAACTCTTTATCGATAAAGTATTGAACCTGATACATAATATGGTTACATACATAGGTACCAGCGGTTGTAGATACATAACTCGGTAAACCAATGTCTTTAATTGCTTGTACCATTGCTTTTACTGGAAGTTCTGTAAAGTAAGCAGTTTGACCATCTTCATGAATTGTGTGATTGCGTGGTTGATAGCCAGCATTATCGGCAATTCGGCCATCATCAAGGTTAATTGCCACTCTTTCAGGGGTTAAACCAAATCTTCCACCGGCTTGCCCGATGTCTAAAACATAGTCAGGATGATTATCGGTGATGCCTTTGTGAACGACATCTGCCGATTTACCGAATTCAGTTGGAATTTCTAACTTGATTATTTTTGCTCCTGCAATTTCATCAGGTAATCTTTTTACAGCCTCAATAGCTGGATTTATTTTATCAGTACCAAAAGGGTTAAAACCCGTAACGAGAATTTTCATAATTTCCTCCTAAAATGCTAAGAAATACATTAAAACAATTTGAACAATCAACATGATGATTGCAATTGGTGCCTGCTGCTTGATAACTCCTAAATTGTCATCCATTTCCAGTAATGCAACTGGTAAAGAATTGAAGTTAGCAGCCATTGGCGTTACTAAAGTTCCGCAGTAGCCAGAAACCATACCGAGTGCGGCGACAACAGCGGGAGAACCGCCTTGTGCTACTACGAAAGGGATCCCGATAGCGGCGGTGATTACTGCAAAAGCAGCAAAGGCATTCCCCATAATCATTGTAAACACAGCCATTGCAACACAGTACAAAATAACTCCTAATAGGTGATTACCTGCAGGGAAGATTCCTGCTATCATCTTAGCGGTTACCTGTCCTACACCGGCTGCGGTAAATACGGCTCCTAAAGTTGCCAATAATTGTGGCAAGATTCCGGCGGTCCCCATCGAACGAACCATTCGTTCACTATCGTGATAAGTGGTTTTAAAGTTGATTTTGGTCATAATTATTGCAATTATTAAGGAACCAACAGATGCCACACCGATACCAATCAGCCCACCTAATTTAGTAAATTGACTGATTAAAATTGATAGGACTGCTAAGACCAGGCTTGGTAAGAATAGCCAAGCACCTAATCTCTTAGCTGATTGCTTTTCAATTTTTTCGTCAGGGCCTTTGACTTTGCCGACTTTAATTTGCTTAAAGAGGGCTAAAATACCAATTACTACAATTAATAGTCCAATTACAAAATTGGGTAAGTATTTACCTGTGGCAAAAATTATTCCTAAAATTAGCCAAAATAGGCCGGTTCCAATTCTTGCTGAATTGCTTTTATCACGAAAAGATTCAATACTGGCAAAAATCATAATAATGCCGATAAAAATATAAAAGAATTCTAGGATATCTTTTGTGTTCATTTAATATCCCTTCTTCTATAAATCAAATTGTTTATCAAACTGCCTATTGTAGAAATAAACAATGATGTAAACAATTACGGCCGATGGAATTGAATAGAGCACAATGTTGATTGGTGTGGCAGAGTGTCCCAATGACTCCATGGTACTAGACATTAGCAATGTCCCGCTTGCGGCAATAAATATATTTTGTGAAAAGAAGTTACCAAAATTATCATTGGCGGCGGCACGGGCTTTGATTAAGTCAGTTTGCTTCTTAGTTAAAGGCTTTTTAACACTTGCGGCTGCTTGTGCCATTGGGTTAATAAGTGGTGCAATAAATTGAACTTGTCCTTGTAGTGATATACCTAATGCACAGGTAACTTCACGAATGAGTAAATACAAGTTGAAAATCTTGCCAGGTGATAACTTCTTAATTTTATTAACAATGCTCACGGCAGCTTCTTTTAAGCCATGACTTTGAACGACACCGATCATCGGCAAAGTTAAGAAGAAGATGGATACCATTCTATTATCCATAAAACTCTTACCTATAAGTGTTAATAACTGCATAAATGACATGCCTGAAACTAACCCTGTGGCTACGATAGCGGCTACAACTACAGCGATCGTATCTAAATGGAAAGCGAATCCGAGAATAATGATAACGATCCCAATTAATTTTAAATATTCCAAATAATCTTTCTCTCCTTTACTGTATCTAATACAGTTAAGTATAGCATGGGTTTAAATATTATTAGATCTTTTTAATCTTTTAGTAGTTTAGCAGACGCCCTTGATCGTTCCAGCGGCCGTACATTTTTCCTTCTTTGGTATTTTTTAAAAACCTGCTTAAAAGTTTTTGAAATAATTGTGGCCGGTTTCGTTTAATTTGAATAGTATCGATACGCACGCGCTTATATAATTCGGGAAAAGATTCAAAATTTTTTAATATATCAGCGTCAGCTTTAATATCTTTTTTGATATCCGCATCAATTTTAAATTCATCTGGATCCATATTTGGTAAATCTTTTCTACCTGCATCAGTCATCAAACCCAATTTTTCCAGGCGGCGGACTCGTTCTTTGTTAAGCTCAGACCACTGGCTATTTTTTCTCCTTGGTGATAATCGCTGTGCAAATTGACTAGAAGAAATTTTTTTGAATGTGCTGTCAATCCAGCCAAAGCAAAGTGCCATTTCAACGGTATCCAAATAGTCCAACGTGTTTTTTAGCGTATTTCTTTTCCGGCTTCTGGTTGTTAAAACCCAGCAATGCTTAGCAGAATGACAATTTTGACTTAACCAGTGGTGTAGTTCTTTCCAATTTCTTACTTGTACAATATAATCTACTTGCAAATTTGCTATTCCTTTCGCATCTATGGTAACAATAATTTATGGCTTTTTTATAATAATGGTAGATTAAGGGATAATAAGGAGATAAAAATGAAGACAGCGATAGAAGATATTAAAAAATATTCAACCGGATTTAAAAAACATTTTTGGCAGTATTTATTTTTATTCTTGTGCCTTGATTTTTTTAACCAATACCTATTAATACCATTTTCCCGCTTTTTAAATACTTATTTGTTTCAAGTTATTTCAGTGCCATTTTCTTCTCTTCAATTTATAGACACTATTATTACGCACCATCCATTTGTGTGTATTGCTTTAGTTATTGAAGTGCTTTTTTACATGTGGTTGATTTATCTAGAATTTGCCATTCTTCTAATTGGAATTAACAGTATACGAGCTGCTTGTTCTTTGAAAAAATTTTTAAAAGAAGTTCAGCAAGCAGTTAAACCAAGGAATTTTTCCGCAGTGTTATTAGTTTTGCTGTATACATTTTTGGTAATTCCAGTTGCGGAAGTTATCTTTAGGACGCCGCTCTTATCTAAAATTCAAATGGGAGAATTTATTTGGGATTACATGACTCGCAAAATAATTCTTGGCGGGATTTTGCTGCTGTTCTACCTTCTTATTATTATCGTGGGTGCCCGTTTAATCTTTACTTTACCCAAAATGATTCTTAAACAAGAAAAATTTAAAGCAGCACTTGCAGAAAGCTGGCAAATGACTAAAAGGGGTGGGTACTGGAAAACAATCTCCAAAATTCTTTTGCTTTTATTGCTTTCAACTATTTTGTTAGTCATTTTTTATTTGGGATGCTATTTACTGCAACTTCTTTGGGATGTATTTCCCGGGCAATTTTCTTTTATAATGGCTAATATTAATTTATTCCTAATTCAAGTGGTTAGTGCATTAACTTTAGCCTGGTTTATGTGGGTATGTGCGGGCATTTTAGTTAAGCCATTAAAGTTGAAGCAAAAAAAGTATAGTAAAAAACACAGACGGAGTAATTGGATTCTCTGGGTAACTATTCTATTTCTAATCTCATCATTTGGATTAATTAAGAATAATAGCTGGTATTTGGATAATACTGAAACAAAGCAACCATTAATTATTTCTCATCGCGGTGTTAATGGGAATAATGGTGTCCAAAATACAATTCCGGCTTTAAAGGACACTGTTAAAAGCAAACCTGATTTAGTTGAAATGGATTTACATGAAACTAAGGATAAAAAGTTTGTGGTTTTGCATGACGCAAATTTAAGCAAGTTAACTGGAATAAACAAGAAACCAAGCCAACTGACCTTAAAGAAGTTAACTAGTTTAATGGCTTATGAGAATGGGCATAGGGCGAAGATTGTAAGCTTTGATCATTATTTAGATGTAGCAAAAAAGGACAAGCAAAGGCTATTAATTGAAATTAAAACTACACCGGCTGATTCAAAGCAAATGCTGGAAGATTTTAATCGAAAGTACGGCAAAATAATTTTGAATAGGAACTACCAGATTCACTCAATAAATTATCAGGTAATAACGAAACTGCATAAAATTAATCCTGAGTTACCAGTTTTTTATATTCAGCCCTATAATTTTATCTACCCAACAAGCCTTGCGGATGGCTATTCGATGGAATATTCAACTTTGAATCCTGATTTTATTAGGCAGGCACATAAGCAGAAGAAGGCGGTTTACGTGTGGACGGTTGATAATCCGAATGTTATGAAGAAAATGCTTTACGATCATGTTGATGGTTTAATTACCAATAATCTAGAAGAAGCCAAGGTAGCAGTTAGGCAATATGAGCATAATTTAAGTTATGCAAATTATTTGTTAAATTATATTATGACAATACCTATTTGAAAATAATAAAAAAGAGGGCCTAGTCATTACTATCCCTTGATTAGCGGGGCTTTACATGGTAAACTAAAATAGATTTTCGAAAATCTGAAAGGAAGTATAATATTATGCGTACAGGAGAAAACTACAACACTGGTTGTCAACCCAACCACAGACCTAAGAACAAGAAAAATGGTAAGAAGCGTGTTGCTCACGTAGCTGCCGTTGTATCATTCTTGAATAAGGCCAAAGCAGACGAAAAAAAGTAGTTTGTTTTCAATAATAAATAAAAATTGCGGGTTGCTTAGGCAGCCTGCTTTTTTTGTTGTCAATTTGTGCTAAATTAGATTTATTATGTGATCTGTTTTATTTATGGAGGAAGAATAAGTGAAATTTCAATGTAGTTCATGTGGATTACGCATGGAATCTTTACATTTTAAACAAGCAGGACTTATGAATCCTAAATTAACCAGTATTTGTGATATTTGTTTACAGCGTGGGCGCAAAGCAGAAGATTTTCCTAATCAAACAGTAGAGATTTTTGCTAAAGCACTACTTTATTCTTTCGTTGGCAAAGATGGTAAGGATAATAATTTAAATTTTTTAGTTGCTACCAAACAAAAAAGAAAAGAGTATGAATCTTTTATTCAAGATTATGACGGCAATGAACTTGCTGAACAACAATTAAAACGAGCTGATTTTAATACCGCTGTAATTGCTAGTGAAGATGGGACGATTAATTTTTTGCCTAGTCAAAATCTTGATTTCTCCGAAAACTTAAAAAATATGGGTCTCGACGTTAATTTTCAGTTAAATGAAGTTGATTTTATTGATCGCGAACGGGTGCGTGCTAAATATCATTATCGTTGTCAGTATTGTGGACGGCGCGGTCATAGTGTAGATCATAAGGATCCGGTTTCACTTTCACATAATAATGACTTCGATAATTTGATTCTATCTTGTAGTGAATGTAATCGAATTAAATCTAATATGCCATTTAAATTATTTAAGCATTTAAATGATCAAATTCCCAATATTAATAAAAAATTGGTTAAATATGAGAATACATTATCCACTTTAAAAGAAGAGTTTGAACAGAAGCGTCGTGAACTTGCAGCTAAGGCACATCTTAAAGGCGTGGTTAATGATCCTGAGCTTAATGCTATTCGTAAACAGAATAAGAAATTGCAGGACGCAATTGATAGTCTGCAGAGTGATTATGGTGCCTTGCGCAAATTACGAGAAAATTATTTCACTACGGAGTGGAAACTTAATCAAGAAAATAAGAGAAACGATATTATTTAGAATTAAAAAAAGTGCTATTTTTTTAAATTTGATATTAAATGTACGATTGAGTTTTAAAAAAATGGCGTTTTTTTTAAAGCTCATGTTCATGAAAAGATTGTACTAAAAAAGTCAGAGCAAAAAAAGCTCCGACTTTTTAAATATTATAAATTATTTTTTGGTATCAAATAAATATGATCCCCACTTAACCGGTTCTTTAACAGAAGGGTGGAAGAGTAAGAAATTTAATAAGACTGCACCAACATATGGAATTAGAATAAGCCAGTACCAGCCACCTGATAAATTAGCATCATGTAAACGCCGAACAGTGTGCCCGATCTGTGCTAAGGCTAACCAGATTGCGACCGCAAGTATGATAACGCCAATTATACCTAAAATGATAATTAGAGCAGTATTAGAATAACCGCTGAGTTCATATCTTAGGTGTCCAAGAAATGCAATGAATAAACCAACATAAAATATAAGCATAATACCAAAGTAAATGACGTAGTTAACGGCTGTTCCGATCCAGAAGGAAGTTCTGGTTGAACGAGCGCTCCATTTAAATGGTTCAAAGAAGTGTTCCTTTAAAACTTGACCAATAGGAGGTACCGGTGTGTCATCAACGTCTGCATTAGCATTGTATTTTTGTTGGTAATATAAATTGCCTTCTTTTTGATCATCATCGAGGAATAAATAAGTTCCCCACTTCACAGGACTTTGCTTTGATGGTTGTAGTGCTAAGTAAAAGATAAACCAGGCGCCAACAGGTATTAAGTTACTCCAATACCAATAACCACTATAATTTACATCGTGCAAACGGCGAACGGTTTGTCCTAAAGATGCTAAAAAAGTCCAAATAAGAATTATTGCAACAACTACGTAATCAATCCACTTAATTCCCGCATTTAGAATTGGATCGTTGACAGCATAAGTAACTAGTGCAGAAGCTATAATTGTTAAAATTAGGTTAGTTAGAAAACTGAGCCAGAATGATTTACGGGTCGTTCTGCCCTTCCAATTAAACGGCTTCATATATGTTTCGTTTAAAATTTGTCCGAAATCTTGTACCGGTGGTTTGCCCATCGGACCATCTTCATAGGGACGAATAAAATAATAAGGTTTTTTCATTTTCTCCTCCAGTCCTGTATATTATCTCTTATACATATGATTCTAGCAAAAAAATAATTCCCAAAGCTAGTGCTTAAAGGAATTATTCTTTTTTATGATCGCTATATAAATTTTACGGTTCATTTCTTTTGAAATTGTGTAGAAATTTTTGCGTTACCTTTTCCTTAGGATGGTTAAAAATTTGTTCAGGAGCACCTTTTTCTGCAATTACTCCATCATTAATGAAAAGGATCTCATCAGAGATGTCCCGTGCAAAGGCCATCTCGTGGGTAACCATAATCATCGTAAATCCGGCTTTGGCAAGTTTTTTCATAGCATCTAGAACGTCACCAACCATTTCTGGATCTAAGGCACTCGTTGGTTCATCGAATAGAAGAACTTCTGGATTCATTGAGACTGTCCTAGCAATAGCCACTCGTTGTTGTTGTCCACCGGATAGTTGTTGTGGCTTGGCGTTAATATAGGCTCCCATTCCAACGGTTTTAAGATTTGTTAGCGCAATATCGTGTGCTTCCTTTTTAGAACGTTTGAGGACTAATTCTTGTCCTACCATGCAATTCTCTAACACATTTTTATTTTCAAATAAGTTGAACTGTTGAAAAACCATTCCCACCTTAGCCCGATAAATATTGCGGTTGAAATTGGGTGCTAAAATGTTTTTACCGTGAAAATCAATTTCTCCACCAGTCGGTTCTTCAAGCAAGTTTATACAGCGAAGGGTAGTTGATTTACCGCCTCCAGACGGCCCGATGATCGTTACAATTTCACCCTTATTGACGTTAAAAGAGATATCGCGTAAAACTTGATGGTTACCATAGGATTTTTTTAAATGTTTTAAATTTAATATTTGTTCTTTTGCTTCAGACATTAGTTGTTTGCCCCCGCATCTTTAGCAGTGCTAACCTGGATTTGGTTAGTGTTCAAATTATAATTCTTATCCCCGATCAATTTCTTTTCGATAAAGTTGAAAATCTCAGTGACTGTGAAGGTTAGTACTAAGTAAATTACTGAAATCATTAAATAAGTTGGGAAGAATTGGAAGGTCTGACTAGCAATGGTTGAACCAACGAAGAATAATTCAGAAACGGAAATGATACTTAAGACTGAAGTATCCTTGATATTGACAATGAATTCATTTGTAATTGATGGTAAACAGTTCTTAATTGCTTGCGGCAAAATGATATGCCACATGCTTTGTGTATGGGTCATCCCTAAGGCGCTTGCAGCTTCAAATTGCCCTTCTGGAGTAGAAGTAATACCGCCACGGATAACTTCAGCTAAGTAGGCACCAGTGTTAATTGAAACAATGAAAAGGGCAGCGACTGTCCTGTTTAAATTAATGTGCCAAAACTGGGCGATACCGTAGTAGATAGCGGCAGCTTGGACCATCATTGGGGTACCACGGAAGATTTCAACGTAGACTGAAAGAAGCCATTTAATGAAGTTAAGCAACCAGTTCTTATAACGAGTAGATGGTGTGGGAATGGTTCGAACGATACTTACAAGCAGTCCGATTATGAAACCAACGATTGTACCAACTAATGCTAAGAGAAGGGTCATGCCAACCCCACCAATAATCATGCCGCCGTATTGCTTAACAGTTGAAACAATCCAGTTTTCTTTCTTAGCACCTTTACTTGTACTGTTGCCACTGTTTGGTTGCTGCCTTACAGCCTGGGACATCAACTTATTTCTTTTGTTATTGGGAATTGTGGCTAAGATTTTATTAACGTCATTTAATAATTGTTTATTTTTCTTATCAATTCCGATAGAAGTAGTTGACTCATCTTTGGAAACATGGAAACCAGGCATTTTACTGATAGTGATTGCTTTGGCATTCGGGTAAACCATTTTTAATGATTCAGCCTCTGTGTTTTCGGCTACATAACCATCAATCGTCCCTGAAATCAGGCTTTGGCGCATGGCTGCGAAATCGCGCATAGCTGGTTCACGGTGAGCCCCCTTCAACTGCTTGATTAGTTCGTAGTGAACCGTACCTTGTTGGGCGGTTAACTTAGCTCCCTTAAAATCATTTAAAGTTTTAGCATTAGCATACTTGCTGCCATTTTTGGTAAGGACAACAAACGTACTTTGTCTATAAGGTTTAGAGAAGTTAATTGCTTTTCTACGCTGGGCTGTTGGACTCATGCCAGCAATGATTAGATCGATTTTACCGCTAGTTAATGCGGGAAGAAGGCCATCCCATTCGGTCTTAACAACAACAACTTTACGGCCTAACCTTTTGCCAATAATATTAGCGATCTTTACGTCATAACCATTGGCATAAGTATGTGAGCCCTCAATTGGGATTGCACCATTAGCGTTATTGGTTTGGGTCCAGTTGTATGGTGGATAATTGGCTTCCATCCCAATTTTTAATACGTTGGGATCTTTTTTAGCGGCGAGTGTCTGCTGATTATTAAAGTTAAATCCAATAATTAGACTAACTAGCACCGCAATTATAGCAGTAACCCATTTAAACCTTGACTTCATTGAAATACCTCCAAAAATATTTTTCAAATAAAGCCAATACAATAAGCGTAAATAAAAATCCCCGTTGTTAACTAAAACAACGAGGCATAATCATTAGTATTTAAACAAAATCATATAGCGCCCCTTGGAAACGATAACCAGGACAGTCTGCAGAATCTTTTTCTGCATCCCAACAGATTGGCTTCACGAAAAGCAAATCTATTTCGACGGCAATTCTTATGGTTAATTATCATCACATCCGTGTGCTCCTATTAACTTTGTAATTGCCGCAACCTCTATTGCATTGGAAATATATTTAACTTATGAAAAAGAATAAAGTAAAAACAAAATTTTGTCAAATCCAACCACTTTTTTTATCATAGTTCCGTTTTTTCATGTTAGAAACATAAGGATTACCGGCAACATAATAACGAAGGGGTTTATTTGACCATTCGGGATCTAGTTGGTTAATACCAATTCGTTTGCTTGCAACTATTTTTTTAGGGATTCTTTTGCTTTTATCGTCAAGGTCAATTGCAAAAGGAGAATTGGCGAGGGGGTGCAGGTCCCATTTTCGGCTATGAATGCCAAAAGCCTGCATCATTTTAGCGGGCCCATTGGTAAGCAAGACACCGTCTTTACCATTGCGGTTCTTTTTCATTGTATCTAGACCTAAAGTAGGCTCAATTGCTCTAATTAAGACACCTTGTGGTTCGTTTTCTTCTTGGGTTGCCACATCGAAGAAAAAGTATTGTCGTTGGGCATAGATGTAAATTGTGCCACCAGCCCGGTATAATCCTTCATTTGCTTGACTGCGCCGACCGCCGTATGAGTGAGCTGCTCTGTCCTCTTTGCCCATATATGCTTCTGCTTCGACAATGTAGCCGCCTAATTTTTGTGTTCCATCGTTAAAGGTAAGCATTCGTCCAATTAAATCTTGGGTGATTGCTTCGGTAGAACGGTTGGTAAAATAACTTGAATAATTCATTTGATCCTTTCTATTTTCCCTTTGCGTGGTAAACTAAAAAGAAAAAGGTAAGTGAAAAATATGTCTGAAATTAAATTAGTTAGAATATATGAACACGAGCAACCAAGCGGTTACAGAATTTTAGTTGATCGTTTATGGCCGCGTGGTATGAGTAAGGTTAATGCTAAGCTTGACGAATGGGATAAGCAAATGGGCCCAAGTACAGAACTACGTAAGTGGTTTAATCATGAAGATGAAAAATTTTCTGAGTTTAAAAAGAAATATATTGCTGAACTTGAGCAGAATGACTTTACCCCAACTTTTATTAAAACGGTAAAAGAACAATTAAAAAAGCAGGATGTTTTATTCCTATTCGGTGCCAAAAACACAAAACATAATCAAGCAGTTGTGCTTAAGGAATACGTTGAAAGTAAATTATAACTTTTTATGACCATGTTTTTTAACACGTAAAAAGTGGAAAATAATGGTTACTCCTAAAATCGTAAATACGATGATTGCAAATACCGTATTGGGTAATTCGTAATTTAACGGTGGTAATGATAGAAAAAGCTTGAGGGCAATAATTGCAATTAAGACATAAGCCATTGGTTGTAATTCTGGAATTATGTCCATCAACTTGATAATAATTTCTGCCACCCCGCGCATACAGAGAATGCCGATCATTCCGCCGATTAAGACGATAACTGGATTATTTGAAACGGCAAGGGAGGCTAAAACAGAATCGATCGAAAAGACAATGTCCATTGCTTCAATGGATATAACGGTCCGCCAAAAAAGAGAAAGTATATACTTTCTCTTCTTTTTATGTTTATGAGTTACTGCTTTCTTCTTTTCTTTATCTGTGCTTTCTTGGGGATGACGCTGGTTATAGAAAAATTTAAAAGCAAGGTAGAAAAGATAAATACTGCCCGCTAATTTTATTTCCCAAAAGTTAATTAGGTAGGTACCGATTCCGATAACGATAAAACGGAAAAGGTAGGCACCCCAAAGACCATAAAATAAGGATTTACGCTGTTGGGATTTGTCTGGTAAAACTTTCGTTTGTGCGGCAAGCACAACGGCATTATCAACGGATAAGAGACACTCCATTAAGATTAAAGTTAAGATGATCATCCAATCTTTGCCGCTGGTTAGAACGTGTAACCAATTGTTTATATCGAAGAAGGGTGCGTACATCTTAAGAATTGTCATGTGAGTAACTCTTTTCTAAGTTAATTAAACGTGCTTTTACTTTCGTACCTAAACGATACTTGCCTACTTTACCATTATTTAAAATAACGCGGTGGCAAGGGATAAAAAATAATACGGGGTTTAAAGCGACAGCGTGGGCTACAGCACGAATGGCACCCGGGTTATTGATTGCCGCAGTAATCTTTCCGTAGCTAACCGTTTTCCCATAAGGAATTTGGGCAACCTTTTCCAGTACTTGCTGCTGAAAAGGACTACACACTTTGTTAATTTCTATGGGTAAAGTAAAATTCTTTCTTGTGCCCGCAAAATATTCCTTTAATTCTTGAATATAGGGAACAAGGACCTGCGGATTCCGTATTAAGGTGCTATTAGGATAAAAAGTACGTAAAGATAGCTTTGCACAATTTTCTTTTCCCACATAAGCCAAACTGTTTTTACTGGCTGCTAAACAGTAATTATTTTTTCGAATAATTACATTATCATAATAAAGTGTGTTTGTATTATCGTTATAGTTGTTTGAAGACGTCAAGTGCATCACCGATGATTGAATTAATGCCTGCTGCTGGGATTTCTGTCTTGTTAATTGCCCAAACTTTGGCACCAGCTTGACGATAAGCTAATAATTGTGCAAAAGGATAAACAACGAAACTTGTTCCGGAAATAATTACCAAGTCAGAATTTTGCATGGCATTAACAGATTTAGATAGATTTTCAGGATTAATGGCCTCACCATAAAGAACAATACCTGGGCGAATAATACCACCACAATTCTCATGCCGGTAGCTTTTAGCGTATTCTTCATAAGAAACGGGCTTGTGACACTTAGTGCAGTAAATATTGTATAGACTGCCGTGAAATTCAGTCACGTCTTTGTTGCCAGATTTTTTATCTAAACCATCAACATTTTGGGTGATTAAAGAACCTTTTTCATTGCAAATTTCAGTAATTTTTTGGTGAATTAGGTTAGGCTTGGCATGTGGGAAGTACATATTATTCATTACAAACTTGTAGAAGAAATCTGGTCGGTTAAAAAGTGTATCTTCGCTTAGGATAGTTTCTGGACTTTCAGACACCCCATTATAAATACCGTTTTTTGAACGGTAGTCCGGAATACCAGAGTGGGTTGAAACACCAGCTCCTGTCAAGAAAACAACGTGTTTTGCATTTTTAATATCTTCTTTTAATGCCGTAATTTGTTTAGAATCAGTCATTATTTTTTCCTTTCTAAAAACTGCTTTAAGTAAATTATAAATCAGCTCTCTGTTATAATGAAAAAAGAACAAATATTAAGAGGGATTTCTATGGCGAATTTATCAGTTTTTTATATTATTATCGATGTTTTATTATTCGCTTATGCTTGTTACAGCTGGTTTTGGCAAGCTAACATTGATTTAAAGGGGAAATATCGTCTTTCTTCAATTGTTTGGGCCATTATTTTCATTTGGTTAGGCTTTGTGTGGAATTATATTGAAAAGGGCGATCCGGGTATCAATATCTTTTTGGCATTGTTCTTACTGGTAAGTATTATCGATGGTTTTACTGGTTTTGCACCCAAAAGGGCGGTTGTCTCTGGATACTTTAAACGCACTATTCGTTATTCAGAAATCAATATGGTAACTCTGATCAACGTTCCTAATCCTAAAAAAGAATCGGTTGTCTGCTTGCTTAAAACTAATAAGAATAAACAATATTATTTACGTTTTGCGTGTGGAATCAGTCAAATAGTGGCTATTTTAAAGAAGCATGTTCACCATAATATTAAAATCGAAATTCAGAATTTAATGTAAAAATTAGTTTCCTTTGTGTTAGCTAATCATTTAATGAAATGGTTAGCTAGCATTTTTTCTTGCAAAAAATAAGTCAGATCATTACTGACCTGACTCACCAGAAAAAGTTTTACTCTTTTAATTCTTTAATTAGTTTTTGTCGACCCCACTTTTAAGATAATTCTTGAAAGTTGCATAATCTTTATGTACCTGTTTGCTATAAGCAGTTGCCCAATCAGTAAAGTGCTTATCAAATTTTTTGCTTTCAGCAATATAGCCATAAATCATTGCTGCAGTAGGACTTTGAAAGTGGGCAACGGCAAGAATAAAGGCACACATGTGGGTATAGGCATTGAAGCTATTCTTATTGAGCTTGTTAACTTTGACAGAATCTTTCATGTCTCTAAATTGCCGAACGTAAAAGCTGCGATCACCAACATTCATGCTACCTAAGAATGGATCACTAAAAGTTTGCAAAATCCTTTGACCGGTTATGATTCGCTTACCTTCTTCAGGTACCTGTTTCTGAGCATCCATTCTTGTCATAGTGGTTAAGTCAAACCTAGATGGAAGTGCTTCTTTGATTTGTAAGACCAGATGACTGTTGTCTTTGGCTGTTAGTAAAACTAGGTAACAACGGGTACCAAAGCTGCCGACACCAACACTGTAACGAATAATATCTGAGACCCTGAAGTTACTCAATAATACTTGAACGTCTTGACTCACGCTGCGCAGGTATTGCGGAATGGCTTTAATGAAGTCTGTATATAGTTTATTGGGTATTCTTCTGGCGCGGGGTGGATTTTCGGTAAAGACAATTTCACCGTCATCGCCCTTAGAAGTAAATTTTTTGACTACCTTATTAGAATTGTTCTTTGGGGCCTTTTTAGCAATTTTCTTTAACAATTTCTTCATTTGCTTGTCGTCGTTGCTAACTAGGTCAAGCAGATCATCAATATTGTATGAAAGGTAGAAACGGTTCATTACTTTCAGGCTGTTAGAATATTTAATTCCTGCACGGTAAGCGGCTACCGTTCCCTTTAAGATTTTCTTAATGTTCTTTTCTTTATAACCATTGAGTTCACCAGATAATTGAACGCTGACTAGCAGGCGCTTTAAGTCAACTTCCCAGTTGCCAACTCTTGTTTCATCAAAGTCATTTAGACCAAATAAAAGCTGTCTTTCAGGAGAGGCGAAAAAGCCGAAATTGTTGATGTGTGCATCACCACAAATCATGACTGGAATCTGGCTTTGCCTTTCATGGAGCAGATCGTAACCCATAACACTAGCAGTACCACGGAAGAAAGAAAAGGTATTTTTCATCATTCTCTTGTGCCGAAGCGGAATTAATTCTGGGATCATTTTGTCTTCTTCAGAATTGATCATCTTGATCACATCACGGTTACCAGGCTTAAATTTAGTTATATTTGAAACGGGAATTTCATGTGCTTTGCCTTCACCAGCGGCAATCAATTGATTCTTGTCTTCATTGAGTTTCAGTTTATCAATGGTAAATTTTCTCAATACAAATTTTTTAATTTTGTTCAATTTATCGGCCATTTTATTGCTTCTTTCTACCTTAAAAAATCATTAAGGTAAGTTAATATATGATCTTTAGATCATTTTCAATATAGCACTTGTTTTAGTGCTATACAAACCTGCGTTCTGTAAATAAAGTAATAAATTATTAAAATAAAAAAGCGTCTCTATAGGCGCGATACATTATTATAAAATTGGTGAAAGCATTCTGGAAAAACTTTGTAATGTCTTAAGCCAACGGCCCTGCTTTTCAATTATTTCTTTAGTGAGGAGGGTCGAATCTTTCATATCATTTTTAAAAGCAGCGGCTAGTTTACGGTTAAATTCTTTGTCGTAAAATACCGCAATATCCTCAAAGTTAAGGTCATAAGAGCGGTAATCTTGGTTCATCGAACCAACGGAAGAATAGCTGTGGTCAACAATAATTGTTTTAGAATGGAGAAATCCTTTATTGTAAGAATAAATTTTTACTCCATACCGAGATAATTCATTTGCATACCATTGAGTTGCACGGTAAATGAAGGGGTGATCTGGCATACATGGGATCATGATGCGAACGTCAACCCCAGACATTGCAATTGTTTCCCATGCCGCAAACATGGCATCGTCAGGAATAAGGTATGGGGTTTGAATCCATAATCTTTTTTTAGCTAATAACATTAACCGCATTACACCATTGCGCATATATGCTTCGTACCGATCCGGGCCATCAGAAACAATCTGTATGGCCATGTCTCCGGGTTGAATTTCACTTTCATTAAAATCGGGAAAAAAGAGTGAATTATAAGTGATAATCTGGTCGTTGTTTTGAATTGAAGCGTTCCAATCCATTACAAACCGTTCCTGCAATAGTAATGAAGCTGATCCTACGATTCGAACCTGTGTATCACGCCAATAACCAAATTTCTTTTTTCTTCCTAAATATTGGTCACCGATATTGAAACCACCAGTCCAAGAGATTTTACCATCTACTACAACTATTTTTCTGTGTAGGTGGTAGTTAATTCTGTATCTGGTAATTACATTTCGAGAGGTAACGAAGGGCAGGACTTGCCCGCCAACGTCACGCAATTGGTTAAACCATGAGTTGGTTGCCCCTAATGATCCCCAAGCATCGTAAAGAACTCGTACCTGGACGCCTTGCTTGGCCTTCTTCATTAATAAATGAAGTACTTTATTACCGATATTATCATTATAAAAAGTGTAAAATTCGACGTTGATTGTTTCTTTGGCCTGCTTAATATCCTTAATCATGTCGCGAAACATTTCTTTACCATCATTATAAAGTTTGACCTGATTATTTTTACTTAAAGGGGACTCGCCATTGCGGTTAAAGAAGCGAACGGCCATTTTAGCTTTATTTGAAGTGTTTGCTGGACTAACTTTTTTAGGTGCTTTGGTAATTGTCTTTTGAACGTTACGTAAACCAATGTGCCGCTGTTTGTTAATTGCAAAAATATTTTCTTGTGAAATTCCTCGCCCAAAAAAAGCATAGAGGATAATGCCAATAACTGGTAGGACTAATAAGATAATTAGCCATGCCCAAGTTGTAGAAACTGAACGTCGTCTGTGAAAGACAATGTAGAAGGCTAAAATTGTATTGGCGATAAGAATTATTCGTATTATATCTCGAAGCCAGACCACAAAATCCCTCCTAACTTAGTTTAATTGTTTCGGTTGTTGTTCCCAAAGAGCAGTAATAAATGAAATAATTGCAGAAAGGATGAAAGAACAGCTGCTACATAAGTTAAAGCAGCAGCGCGCAAAACTTTGCGTCCCATCGGTAATTCATCTTCATTTAAGATGCCTGTTACTCGTAACTGCTTTAAGGCTCTAGAAGAAGCATTAAATTCAACCGGTAAAGTGGCCAATTGAAAAACTAAAACCGTTGCAAAACAGATAATACCAATTCTAATTAAAGTTTGGTTTAAGCCGAAGATTATTCCTAATAAAATTAAGGGCATTGCTAAATTAGAACCAAGGTTAACGATTGGTACTAGTGCTGTTCTAAGGGACATCGGCATGTATTTAACTTTATCCTGAATTGCGTGACCAACTTCGTGGGCAGCTACGCCGACTGCAGCAACTGATGTTGAATTGTAAACTGGCTCGGATAAGTTCAGAGTTTTGTTTTGCGGATTATAGTTATCGGTTAAAGAACCAGCTATTGGTTGGATTGTGACGTCATTAATGCCAACACTGGACATAATTATTTGGGCCGCTTCGGTTCCAGTTATTCCATTATGATTTTCTACGTTTCCGTAGCGGCGAAAAGTAGAGTTAACATTCATTGATGCCCAGCTACTGATGGCAATTGCAATTAAAATTGTCCAGAAATAGGGGTCATAAAGTAAGGGTAAAAGGTAGGCAAATAAAAAATACATAGAAAATGCTCCTTTTTATTTTTTTAAGCCAATAAATTTATCAACGATATTAATAACAAATGGATTGTCGTGCATCCAGCTATGTTCCGCGTACTTTTTTCCGCGAACTTCAACTTCGTGGTAGGAGTGTGCGTTAGGTGCCAAAATATAACGGATGCTCTTAGCAGAAATGACGGAAATAAATTTATCCGTATTAGTGTTATCCAAAATATTACCATAAATATTTAAAACTGAAATATTAGGATTGAATCGTTTGCGCCTAAATAAGAAGTAAAAGTAATGCGGGTTAATAACGCTGGGCCGCCCCTTTTTAGTAAGAATATTTACGTTGGGAATGTCTCCTAAGTAGGTAACTCCGTCAAAGGGCCCCGCGATAAAAGAGCAGGTTTTAAGGTGGGGGAAATTTTTGTTGCGATAATTTTTCATTTCTGTGCGGACGACACAGGGACAGGCCAGTGAATGGGCAACGGCATTATAACGGGTAAAATGATATCGTTTGGCTAAAAATGGTAAGACAAAGCTAAGATAGTAGTCAATGCCATAAATTCCAATAATTCGTTGTCGGAAAACAACCTGTACAATGGGATTTTTGTCTCCGGTCCAGGTTCCCTCAAGTTTAAAGTTTCCTAGTAAATCGGCGATAACCTTTAAATATTTGTCATTTCCCTTATCTTTACATGCCTGTTTAACCATCACAGCGGTGGTGTAGTCACCACCACGAAAACCATGGAGATAAATGACGGGAATTTGTTCAAAATTACCACTTTTTTCTTCAGTAGTTGCTTTATTTTCAATATGTTTTTTGTGCATTCTGAGAAAAATACGTGTGGGAGCAAAAGTTGCTAAGATTGCTAATGAAATCATATTAAACATACTTGGCTCTTCAGAAAGATTATGTTTCCGATTTTTTTCTGCTTCCTCTTTATATTTTTTAGTATTGAAGAACATGCTACACCACCTTAAAATTAGAGATAACTATATTTTAACATTGACTGTTGTTTTTAGTGATCGAGGTATATATGAAATTTTATGCAGTAAAAAAGGGCCGTACACCAGGTATTTACCGAACTTGGGATGAGGCCAAAAAACAAGTTGATGGATTTTCCAGTGCGGAGTATAAATCGTTTAAAAAAATTACGGACGCCACTAATTATTTGAATTGGAATGCACAAACGCAAGGCAAAGTTCTTAAAAAAGGTGAAGATACTTTACAAAGTGCCATCGAGAAAATTAAAAATGAAAGTAAACATGTTTCTAAACCTGCAAACAAACCTGTTAGAAAGGAACACGTAAATAGAAAGATAAAAAATAGTAATCCTAAAAACTTCTTTGCCGTAACTTATACGGATGGTGGAACACGCAATACCGGTAATTATCGGGGTGGTCACGTTAAAGCAACTGATAAAGCGGCGTGGGCCTACCTAATTAAATGGGATGATCAGGAAATACATGATTCAAATGGTGAATTTGGTGCAACCAATAATAAAATGGAACAAATCGCTTTAATTGAGGCTTTAAAAAAACTGCTTGAGCTGGGCTTTAATGAAAAACACCTGCTTTTTGTATTAGATTCAAAGTATGTTTTAGATGCCATCAATAAAGGATGGCTGCAGGCATGGAAAAAGCGTGGCTGGAAACGTTCAAAGGGCGCACTTGCTAATAAAGAGGAATGGCAGGAATTAGATAAATTACTTGCGCATTTTTCTGATAGCAAATTTGAATGGACGAAGGGCCACGCTAATAATCACGGTAATGAATTTGTTGATCACACGCTAAATATTTTTATGGATAATATGTAGCTTATTTCCCTAAAATAATTGCACCACCAAATAGGTGACCAAAGAATTCAGTTATACTGTTCCATATTTGCTCAAACCAGTTGCGGTTTTCAGGTGTATTTATTTTGTCAAAAATACCTTTAGAGTGTTTCTGAATGCCTGCAGATAAGGCAGCAGCTTGATCCTTAAAATTACCTTTCTTAAGGGCTCCAGAATCACGAACTTCAACTAGAACATTAATGATCTGGTTCTTTTGGTTATTGTTAATGGTATTACCTAGGTGATTAATATTAATTTGGTTATTGACAATATCACGAATCTGGCTGTTAGAAACATTATTACCAATTTTGGCCATATCTTTTTTAGCACCGGCAACAGCATTATTTAACTGGGCGTCACTGTAGCCATTCTTACCTTCATTTTGCTTGGTGATGCCGCTTAAGGTTCCCATTTCATCTTGAGCCGCGTTAACCTGTTTCTGATTTAGTGCTTGGCCATCTTTAGAGTAGGCAGCATAAACACCTGCTAAAGCACCAGAACCATCAATGGGCGTAGCACTTGTAACGTAGATGTTGGCGTCGGAAATGCCGGCCGTTAACGCCGCGTTTTTATACTGGTTGGCGGTAATGCTTGTGATATTATTTTTGCCGTTATAATCTAAGATATGGACATTGATTCCGCTACCACTACTGGTCTTTTGAATCATGGCGCTAGACCAAACTCCTGAAGAAGTAGTGAAATTATCCCCCGATGGGTTGAGATATTTAACCAAGTCTGAACCAGTAATAGTAATTGTTTGGTAGCTTGCCCCGTTTAACGGATCTGTTAAAGTTTTTAATGTGCCTGATTTTTGCTTATAATCTAGGGAAGATCCTAAGGTTACGACGGGAAGCTCATCTGCCTTGGCATTTTTACTTTCTAGATTAATTGAAAATAAAGAGAGTGTAACTGCTAAGACAGCAGTTAGAAATGTTATTGTTTTTTTCATAGAAATTATTAACTCCTTTTTAATGCCCATATTATACTAAAAATATATCATACAAAGTCAAATCAAAAGTTTGCCAAACCGTATTTATTAAACACTTAATGGCTTGGTCCACCTTTTAAATTTCAATAGATGTTATAATAAAAGCAATGTAAGGGAGGATGCTATGCTAGAGCAACCTGAATTAACCGTTATTATGCCGGTTTACAACGTTGAAAAATATTTAAGTAGGGCCTTAGATCATTTGGCTGATCAGACAGATCCTAATTTTAAATTATTGATCGTTAATGATGGCTCTAAAGATAAAACTGAAAGAATAGCCGAAAAGTATCGTGATAAATTTCGTTACTTTCGAATTATTAATAAGCCTAATGGTGGTTTGTCAGATGCACGCAATGTTGGCATGGCAAACGTAGAAACACCATACTTTACATTTCATGATGGGGATGACTGGGTAGATCCTGGTTACACATCTTATTTTGTGCGTGCTTTTCACACTCATCCTAATGCTGCAATGGTTTCTTGCGGCTTTTGGATTGATCGTGAGCATAGTAAGCATTCCATTCCGGCAACCAAAAAAGTTATCCATGCTATGCTGTCCAAGAAGAAAACTTACCGCTTAATCGTTAACTTTTTGGGTTCTTTGTTTATGAATAAAATTTTTATTTCACCGGTTAAGGGTTATACCTGGAACAAGGGTTACAAAACTTCGGTGGTACGCAAATATCATTTGCAATTTGTTAAAAAATTAGCGTTTATGGAAGATCAAATTTTTAATGTTAAGTATCTTTCTTTAACCTCTGGTTTTTATTGTAACAGTGTCCCACTCTACCATTATTGGCAACGCGAGGATAGCATGGTGCACCATTTTAACTTAAAGATGGTGCCGGATAACTTTAAAGCCAATTACTTGGTATGGAAAATTATTGCTCAAAGTTTATGGAATGAACATAAACAAAAAGCTAATCATTCTAGTCAAAAATTAATTAGTGTTGATGAGGGAAACAATAATGAGAGAAAAAGTTAATGGCGTTCAGCTTTATTACTATAAATTAGGTAAGGGTACACCATTACTTTTACTTCATGGCCATCACTTGGATGGTGGAATGTTTGATAAGATTGTTTCACCACTTTCTTTGTATTACACGGTTTATGTGCTTGATATGCGTGGTCATGGATTAAGTGAAGGTGATAGTGCTGAACACTACCAAACTGAAGTTGAAGATGTTTCTGCATTCATTAAACAGTTAGGAATTGAGGGCTGCTACTGCTTTGGCTTTGATGCTGGTGGTTTGGTTGCCATGATGTTAGCAAGTCAAAAGCAACATATTTTTAAAAAATTAATGGTAGCCGGGGTCTTTGTTAATGGTGCAGGAATTAGGTCATATCATTATTTAACGGAAGGTATGTTGCGTTTTTTGCGGCTTGATCGTGATAGCCGGGTTGAATTGACCGAATCCTTTATGTCAGAAGATAGTTTGAAGCGGATTGTTATCCCAATGCTTTGTGTAGTTGGTGAAAAAGATTGGGTTAAAGTTGAACATGTTCGCTGGTACAGTCAAATAATTCCTGATGCACGTTTAGTCTTAATGCCGCGGCAAACGCATAATAGTTATGCTGTTAAGAGCTTGAAACTGCTTGATTTAATGGAAGACTTTTTTAAGTAACAAAAAATTAGATTTTTGCGCTAAAATGGGTGTAAGAAATAATTTGATAAAAGGAGAAATTTTATGGTCAAAGTAGTTGTACTTGGTGCACACGGTAAAGTTGCCCAAATTACAGAGAAATTTTTGCTAGCCGATAAAGATGTAGAGACTTCATTGTTTTTACGTAACGCTGATCGGATGGCTGATAAGAAAGACCAAGCTAAAATTTTTGAAGGTGACGCTACTGATGAGGCCCAACTTGAAAAAGCAATCAAGGGGCAAGACGTTGTTTACGCTAATTTAGGCGGAGCAAAGGATATTGACCTTGAAGCTGAAGCGGTAGTTGAAGCCATGCATAATGATAAAGTTAAACGTTTAATCTGGATTTCAACTTTAGGTATTTATGACGAAGTTCCTGGCAAATTCGGCGAATGGAATAAGTCCCAATTAGGTGATTACATCACTGACTATGCTAAAGCAGCAAAACGAATTGAAGATTCAGGTCTTGACTATACGATCATTCGTCCAACTTGGATGACCGATAAAAACGAAGTTGACTATGAAAAATCTAAGAAGGGTCAACCCATTACCGATACTGAGGTGTCACGTAAATCAGTTGCTGCCTATATTTATCATTTAATTAAGAATCCTAAAGAAGCCATTGATGAATCAATTGGTTTAGGTAAACCGGGCAGTGAGGGTGACAAGCCTAGTTGGTATTAAAATATACGATTTTAAAAAAGAAGCTAGATATCTAGCTTCTTTTTATTGTTTTACGGGCATTTGAATGATTTTTTGGTTATAATAGATTTGTATATGAATTTTATTTAAAAGAGGTAGCTATGAACAAAGAAGAACTTCTTCAATTATTGCACCCAATGAAGCTGATTGGGTTAAGTGGGAATCCTGCTTTAAACGAAAAGATTGCTTCAATTCTACACAAACCACTGATTGAAACAGCAGTTCATCATTTTAGTGATGGTGAAATTCAAGTTAATATCGGTGAAAGTGTACGTGGGTGTGACGTCTTTGTAATTCAATCAATTCAAAATCCAGTAAATGAAAACTTTATGGAACTTGAAATTGTGTTGGATGCATTGCACCGTGCGTCAGCACACCAAATCAACGTGGTAACACCATATTTGGCATATTCACGTTCCGATACTAAAACCCGTTCACGTGAACCAATTACTGCTAAATTAGTTGCAAATCTGTTACAGATAACCGGGATGGATCACTTGATTGCACTGGATTTACATGCTTCGCAGATTCAAGGCTTTTACAATATTCCAGTTGATCATTTGCATGCAATGCCACTTTTGACCCAATACTTCATAGATAATGGTATTGCCACTAAGGAAGATAATGATTTGGTAATTGTTTCTCCAGATCACTCTGGTGCTAAGCTTGCACGTAATTTTGCGCAATACTTTGATGCACCAATTGCAATCGTTGATCAACGGGGTGCACGTTATGATGCGGAAACCCATGATGTAATTGGAGACGTTAAGGATAAGAAATGTATCATTGTAGATGATTTGATTGATACTGGTTCACGTATTTCTTCATCGACTAAATCGGTTATGGCCGCAGGCGCAAAGAAGGTTTATGTTGCCGCAACGCATGCGCTTCTTTCACAAAACGCCACTGAAGTACTTAATGAATTGCCGATTGAGCAAATTATTGTAACGGACACGATCAAGCACAACCATTATCCAGATCGAATGGTACGTATGTCCGTTGATTTGCTTTTGGCACGTGGAATAGATTATGTATATCATGATCGTTCAATCCACCAAATTTATGATGAACAAAATGAGATAAAATAATTCATGTTTGTTTGAAACAGATCAAATAATCCTCGTTCAAAGTGAGGATTATTTTTTGTGGTAAATTATGTGTTTTTGTATGTATTTAATGCTCATCGTTGGTATAATTGAAGTTAATTGTATAGAAAAATGAATTCGAGGATAGGTTAATGGCAAGACGGAAAAATATGAAAAGGCGAAGAATTATTTTGGGTAATACTTTTTACCTAATTAGAGAGAATGGAATGGATAATGTTTCTTTGCAAATGATTGCTGAAAAGTCGCACATTTCTAAATCTCTACTTCAATCATATTATCCTCATAAATCAAAATTAACTAGTGACATTGTTCATAACTTGTTTAATACTTTGGCTGAACAAGTTAATAGCTATGATGAAGTTAATCGCACTAATCCATATGCACGTACCAAAGCTTTTATTTATACCATTGCTTCTTTAGGGATGAATGATGAGGGCTTGGATCGGATTATCTCAGAGGTCTTTATTAGTAATGCATCTTTAGATAATTGGGGCAGTATGTTAAATAATTGGTTACAGGTTAACCATCTATTTGATGGATTGAATATTGATGAAAATGAGTTGAGATTAGGGATTGCATTTATAACTACAGGTGCTGGTCGTTTATATTATGAACGTAAGAGATACCAATTTACGGCTGAGAAATTAGCCGATTATGCGACAAGTGCACTTATGTTTAGTTTTTTGCATTGCTCAACTAAAGAAATCGATCGTACTTTAAAAGACGGACATAATATTATTGAGTCAGCGGATATGAATTCCGTTCATCATGCTATTGATACAATGTTTGATGAGGGAAAAGAAATTTTCAGTTAGAAGGAAAATATAATGGTTGACAATGCAAGAACTGATTTACGACGAATAAATCATGAGCAAAATAACCAATATAAACGAATATTGGCCTTTATCATCTTTCTAATCGTCACGCTTATTATGATAACAGGGACCTTTTTAAATCCCTTTTTTATGAAAAAACAGATTAGGACGAGTAATAACCAGGCAGTAATTGTCCGGCAAGTTAATGGTAATTTTGATAACCTGGCTGATATTATCGGTGCCAACCATGAAGCAAACGCAAATTTATTAACAGTCAAACAAACGCAACCAATTGCAGATCACGTTATCGATTATTCATTAGGACTGCACTGGTTTAAAGTGAATAATGTTGGATTAGCTAAGCAAATTTTGCATGATATTAATTTAAATATTGATGAAGGCTCTTCAAGTGATGCGCAACAAGTGGAAGCTAAATTGAAGAAGCAAAAAAACAATGCGCCTTATGCGGTTATTTCAGCCTTTAACTTAAACACCGTAACTTTGGGCGCAAATATAGCGGTAATGTTATTCCTTGTAAATATTATTATTGTTGTCGTTACTATTATTAGTATGCTCTCATTAATTAGTGATATGCGGTCAAGAACTACCATTAAAGCGCTTGTTCATGATTGTATGGCAGCTGGCATGTGGGCTGGCTTTTGGATGATTGTAATTTTTATTGTCTTAGCTTTGATTCCGGTCGTCTTTAATGTAGAATCTCTGGCTACGTTCGGTTATTTGATCGAAATAAGCAGCAGTATCTTTTTGGATAACGTTGTTGCTGGTGTAATAATTTATATTCTATGTGCAATTCCATGGCAGATCACGTCGGCGGATAATTAATTTTTAACCATAGCTAAAGTAAATAGCTATGGTTTTTCTAATAAAAATATTAAGGGAAAAAGAATGAAAAAAATAAAATTTGCTAAAATCATCATGGTATTGGTCATGATGATTTCTATACTTTTTACATTAAGTGCACCTACATATGCGGCTAGTAACAAAAATATTGGCAATAATTCTGTTTTAAGAAAAATAAAACGGTCAAAAAAGTTGGTTGTTGGGACTTCTGCTGATTATCCACCACTTGAATTCACTACTAGCGTTAACGGTAATACCCAATATGTTGGGGTTGATATGGAACTGGCTAAGGATATTGCTAAGGATTTACACGTTAAACTTGTAGTTAAAAATATGAGTTTTGATTCATTATTAGTAGCGCTAGAAACAGGTAAGGTTGATATGGTTATCTCGGCCATGACTCCAAGTCCTGATAGAAAAAAGAGTGTCACTTTCTCTAAGATTTACTATAAGCCAAGTGGTGAATTTTTCTTAATTAATAAAAAAGATAAAGGTAAATACAGAAAAGTGCAAGATTTTAAGGGTAAAACTGTTGGCGCACAGACTGGGAGCATGCAGTACCAATTGATCCAATCACAAATGAAGGGGTCAAAGGTTAAAGGGTTGAGCAAGATCAATAACCTGGTTTTGGCACTGCAATCTGGTAAGGTGTCCGGCCTTGTCATGGAGGAATTAACGGCTAAAGCTTACGCACAGAATAATAAGAGTTTGCTTGCCATTAAGAGTAACTTAAAAGTAGCCCAAGAAGGTAATGCTGTTGCGTTAGCTAAAGGTCAATCTGATCTACTTAAAGCGGTCAATAAGACGATTAAGCGGGTACAGAAAAAAGATTTGGTTCATAAGAAATACCTGCCAGAAGCAGCCAAAAATATGCAGACAAGTAAAAAATCCAATATGTTTACTAAATATGCTCCCTATTTTGTTAAAGGAATCGGCTACACCATTGTGATTACCATCTTTTCTGTGTTGATTGGGGTTATTTTAGGAATGCTCTTGTCTTTGATGCGCTTATCGCAAAATAAATTGTTACATTGGATCGCGATTTGTTACATTGAATTCGTTCGGGGAACTCCGCAAATGGTTCAAATTATGTTCGTTTATTTTGGAGTTGGTGTTTTAATTTCTAATTTGTCCGCGGTAATGGCAGGGATTATCGCAATTGGCCTTAATTCTGGAGCTTACGTAGCGGAAGATATCAGGTCAGGAATCGATTCGGTCGCTAAGGGACAAACTGAAGCTGCTCGTTCTTTGGGCTTAAGCCAATCTAAAACTTACCGTTACGTTGTTATTCCCCAAGCATTAAAGAATATTTGGCCTGCATTAGGTAATGAATTTATTACTCTGTTAAAGGACTCGTCGCTGGTTTCCGTAATTGGGGTAACAGAGTTGATGTACCAAACAGAACTGGTTCAAACCTCGACCTACCAAGGTGTACTGCCTTTGTTTATCGCAATGGTTATTTACTTTATTATGACCTTCACGTTGTCTAGATTTCTTAATTACTTTGAAAGGCGGATGAAACACAATGACTGAGATAATTAAAGTTGAGCACCTTAAGAAAAATTATGGCAAGCATGAAGTTTTAAAAGATATTTCTGCCACGGTTAATAAGGGACAGGTAATTTGTATTATTGGGCCATCAGGAGCGGGTAAAAGTACTTTCTTACGTTGTTTAAACGTATTAGAACGACCAACTGCTGGTAAAATTATTTTTAATGGAACTGATTTGGCAAAATTAAAAGATGGTAAACAATTAGATAATTTACGACAAAAAATGGGGATGGTTTTCCAAGATTTTAACCTTTTTCCTAATATGAATGTCCTTAAAAATATTATGTTGGCTCCAATGAAGGTGAAAGGAAGCAGTGAATCCGAAGCAAATCAAGAAGCATTACAATTACTAAAGCAAGTTGGCTTAGAGGAACAGGCACAACAATATCCAAATAGTCTTTCCGGTGGTCAGCAGCAACGGGTGGCGATTGCACGAGCTTTAGCAATGAAACCAGAAATGATGTTGTTTGATGAACCGACAAGTGCGCTTGATCCAGAAATGGTTGGAGAAGTATTAAAAACTATGCAAGATCTAGCTGAATCTGGCATGACAATGGTAGTTGTTACGCATGAGATGGCCTTTGCAAAAGAGGTAGCTGATGAAGTTTGGTTTATGGCTGATGGATATTTACAGGAAAAGGGCAAGCCAGAAGAAGTGTTTGATCATCCAACGAGCCAACGAGCAAAAGATTTCTTAGCAAAGATTTTATAGTATACAAAAAGGTGAGATTTAAATATCTCACCTTTTTTAATATTAAATTGATTCATTAGTCATTTTGAAAAATGAATCTATTTATAAAAAAATTATTTTGCCACTGTTTTCCTTTTAAAGCATCTAAATATTTTCCATTTTTAACTGGATCATTTTTCTTTTGCTTTAAGGTAGCTGATAGTTTTGCACTTTGGTCAAAGAGAGCAGAGTTGGAATGGGCATCCTTTTGCAGGGATGCAATTGGTTGATAAGACTGTGGTGTAGCTTCTTGATTAGCTATTTGTGCTGTATCCTGCTCAAATAATTTAAAACTATATTTATAAACGCCAGCAATATTAATTTCATATTGGTGACCAGCAACTATCGGCGTAGCACCAGGGGAATAAGTTATAATGGACTTAAAATTGCCGAAAGCTGAATCACTGTAGTTTTCTACGTGGGTTCCACTATAAGATTTTCCGGTATCTTCGTCAGTGATTGTAACTTTGGGATTCTTGTTGACAGTCTTATCTGATAAATAAAGCGACCAGGCAACATTTTCACCCTTTGCTAGCTCAATTGGGAAAATTCTTGCGCTTGGGTAGGCTACAACCGGTTGACTTGCTTCTCGAAATATATCATTAACGTTCAATACTTTTTCTACGGAATAACGATAGCCGTTGCTGCCGTATGCGGCCCCAATTCCGGTTGAGGACAAACGGCTAGATAAGAGCCAAGCTCTATGTCCTGTGTCTGAGCCGGTTAAGTTATAACGGTCGGTTATTAGATCGGTAACAACGTCACCAGCTGATTCATTGTTAACGTTAAAGTTTAAGTTGGAAGTTTCAGAAGTATCCTGGGCTAACTTCCAAAGTGATTTGCCGACAAATGCTGGTCGTTTATCACCGGGTAAACCATGTTGGTTAACGAATGGATTGGCGTTAATTGCTGCCATAACAGCGGCAGTCTTTTGGGCATTTTTTTCAGCCGTCTTATTTTCTGTTATCGGATTTAGGCCAAATAAACTGCGGTAATAATTAATGTAGGCAAGTTGGTCATTGATGTAGGCTGGTGCAAGCACACCTTCCTTAAATTTCCTTTTTAAGTGCGGCTTTTGGGCGTAGATGTTGTTAGCATCATACTCAGTCTTACTTAAATCGGAATATTGGTTTTGAAAGTGGTGCACCTGTTTTACTTCAGTAGAGGTAAAAGTAGCAGCCTGAGTTGTTTGGCTTAGCCCACTAAATGGTGCTGCGATGATTAGTGCTATAGCAGCAATAGAAAATTTGCGTAGAAGCATAGCTGTACATCCTCTCTTTCTTTATAATATAATTATAAACCAATGTGAAAAGACTTTTTAGTAAAAAATGTTCTTAGGTTTACGGCTTTTCCTTCATTTATTGCGTATAATAAAGGATTGATAACAATAATCAGGAGGTAAAAAAATAATGACTAAAAAAACGCAAGTAGGATTAATTTTTGGTGGAAATTCATCTGAATATAGGGTATCCATTATGTCGGGCCATAATATTTATAAGGCAATTGATAAGGATAAATTTACGGTTCACCCAATTTGGATTACTAATGACGGTTACTTTGCTGATGAAGATGAGTCACTCAAAGTATTAAAGAATCCATCATACCAAGTTAAGAATCCGCATAAGGTAACTAATATTTCTAACTTAATTGAATTAACTAACTTACCAGAAATTGATATTTTCTTCCCAATTGTTCATGGTAACTTAGGTGAAGACGGCAGCTTGCAAGGTTTGTTTAGGGTTTTGAATAAACCGTTTGTCGGGGATGACGTTTTAGCAGCAGCCGTAACAATGGATAAGGAGTTTACCAAGATTTTAGCACAACGTGCCGGTATTCCTGTAGCTGATTGGATCTCCGTTAAGCGTTATGAATATAATGATAAGAATAATGATAAATTGAATTATAATAAGGTTAGCCAAAAATTAGGTAAGGACTTGTTTGTCAAGCCTTCTAATCAAGGCTCATCAGTTGGTGTTAACCATGTGACTAACGCTGAAGACTACAAAGCGGCTTTAGATGATGCCTTTAAATATGATGATAAAGTTTTAGTAGAAAAAACAATTCATGGTACCGAAGTTGAAACTGCTGTTTTAGGTAATGACAAACCGATTGTATCCGGAGTTGGACAAATTATTAATGCTAAGGGGACTTTTTATACTTATAAAAATAAGTATGAAGATAACTCTACTTCTAAGTTGCAAATCCCAGCTGATTTACCAGCTGATGTTGTTAAAAAAGTCAGATCGAATGCGTTGAAAGTTTATCAGGCTACTGAATGCAGTGGGATGGCCCGGGTCGATTCCACCCTGCAAGATGGTGACAACAAAGTGGTTTTAACCGAAGTAAATGCTTTACCCGGTTTTACTAATATTAGTATGTATCCAAAATTGTTTGAGCAAGCGGGAATTTCTTACACTGACTTAATTACCCGTTTAATTGAAGCCGGTCAAGAGCGTTTTGATCATAAAAAGACTTTGTTACATAAGCTTGGATAGAACGTAATTTGGGAATAAATCGTAATGACAAGTAATGAACATAACTTTGAAGAACTTATGGCACCGGCAGCTACAGCCAAAAAGTTGGGTATTAGTGTGGCTACGTTGCGTAAGTATTCGCTTATTGTTGAAAAGGTTACTGGTAATAAAAAATATTATGAACGGACCAAGCAAAAGGCGCGTTTATACCATGAAAAAGATATAAAAGATCTGGATGCTTTTCATAAATTAGCGAGGAACAGTGGCCTGACCCTTCAAGAAGCAGCACGGCAGATTTATGAGGTTAGGGATAAGAATGATCCTGATCAGAGTAAAGATGCCGAAGACAGGGTTCAAGATAAGGCATTGATGACTACGCCACAGGTTGTTAAATTACTAAAGGCTCTTCAGCAAACGATTGGTAACCAAAATAAGGCAATTGATTCTTTACAGAAACAGCTTAGTAAGATCGAAAAGCAAAATAAGGAGCTTTTAGATAAAAAGCAGATAGCTGCGCCTAAAGCTGATGATAATAAATTTTCCAGTTTACCTGATATTTCGGGGATTGTTAGTACTAGTAATGTAGATGATAAACCTCAAGCTGCAACTAAAAAAGAACATGAACCGATGACGCGTGAGGCCAAAAGGGCGGAACTAGCTCAAGATAAAAAGAAGAGTGAAGCGGAAGTTCATAGCGAGATTATTAATAGAGCTAAAGAAAATGCTCAGAAACGTGCCAACGTTAATGTTCATCGTACTCTCGCTGGCATGCAGGTACAAAATGAAAAGAAACATTGGTGGCAAAGGTTTCTAAACTTTTAAGAATTAGTAAGCGACTTTTAATTAGGTCGCTTTTTGTTTTAAAGTATAGGGACAACAGGGAGATAAAAATATGAAAGCTAAAAATAAGAAGCGCTATATAATAGCACTTATTGTAGCAGTTATAGGTTTGGTTTTAACTGCTTGTACCTATTTTGCCACTAATATTTATTCTAGAGATGATGTAGCAGTAATTACTGATAACGTCATTAAAGACCGTTTGATTGAAAAAGATAAGGATGTTTACAACAATGTCGATCAGACACGGGAACAGACGTTACATTTAAAGGTTTTGTCTGGTAAGTATAAGGGGAGAACTTTTACTACTAAGAATGTATATTATCCTTCGCAGATGGTGTCACAAAAATACCGCGCACGGCAGCGGATTTTCGTTAACATTAAGAAGGGTGATCCAGCAATTGTGAATCCCAAGCGTGATTGGGTACTAGTTCTTGCCTTGACGGTGACCATTGCACTAATGATAGCTATTGTTGGTCGGCATTCGTTTGCGCTAATTATTTCGATGGCGCTAAGTTGGTTGATTTTTTATTTAGTTATTGTTTTAGATGTCCACATGAATGGTGCACATATTATCCTACTGTTTAGTTTAGCTGACATAATTTTTTCATTCTTTGGTTTACTAATAGATCAGGGATTTAATAAAAAAATGCTAGCAACGTGGCTGGCGACACTTCTTGGGGTCTTTATTTCCTTTGGCCTCTGTTATTTAGTAATGCAATTAACGGGTGAATCAGAAATGAAGTACGAAACCGGCGACTACGCCACTCAAGATCCGCGTGGAATTTTCTTAGCCCAAACCTTGCTCGGTATTTTGGGTGCCGTAATGGATGAATCAACCGATATTATTTCCAGTTTGTATGAATTGGTTCAAACCAGGAAGGATATTACGGTTAATCAGCTGATTAAGAGTGGCCGAACGATGGGACAGGAAATCATGGGTCCATTAATCAATGTTTTGGTATTGATCTTTATCTCAGGTGCACTTCCTATGACTATTATTTATTTAAGAGATAATAATAGTTTAGGTTCAGCTTTTGGTTTTACTTTGTCTTTAGGAGCTACTCAAAGCGTAATTTCCGCGATTGGGATCGTACTTACTGTGATCTTCGCGACGGGATGCAGCCTACTATTTTTGAAGAATAAAAAATGGAAGTGGGGTAAGAAAGAATGAGTACGTTAACTGCCTTAATTATTGTATTAGCGATTTTAATGACAATTGTTGGCGGAGAGACTGGTATTCGCAGTTTCTTCAGTGTACTGATCAATACCATGCTTCTAATTTTAGTGGCAATTCTGATATCTTGGGGAATAAGTATTCCAATTTTAATTTTGATCTTTATTCCTTTGAAATTAGTTACTATAATTTTCTTAGGTACACATGATTATACTGTTGCTAAAAATTCATTTTATGCAGCCTTTCTCGTGTGCTTGATTGTTAGTGTATTAATCTTAGGCTGTCAATGGTTGGCTCAAGCTGCTGGAATGGGTCCTGAGGCTGGCGAAGTCTTAGTCGGCTTATCGCAAATGCCGGGCTTGAGTTACCCAATGATTGCGGTAGCAGTTGCCATCTTCTCATCATTAGGTGCGATTGCTGAAGCGGCTGTGGCCATGAGTTCTGGACTTCTGGAAATAAAAAAGCATAACCCAAATATTAGCCGGATGAATTTAATAGCAAGTGGTAACAGAATCGGTAGCGATGTTTTAGGTACGGCGATGAATACCATTTTATTCGGAATGTTTGGTAGTTTCTTATCTTTATTCTTATGGTATTTTCGTTTGAATTACTCAATGGGTGAGGTTCTAAATGAAAAATTGTTTGTAAATGAAGCTCTGATCATCATGTATTCCCTGATAGGGGTATTATTAACTGTTCCTCTCTCTACAATCTTTTTAAGTAGAGGAATGAATAAAAACGGGGTAAAAGATGGAAGTAAATGAATTAACGCTAAAAAATTTTAATAGTCGTGAATTTAAAATTCATACGTATACGTTGAAACAAATTGCTGATTTGGTGGAGCCCAAGCATCCATTGGCGATTGTGGTTCCAGGCGGAAGCTTCGATCATTTCTCACAACGAGAAAGTGAACCTGTTGCCCTTGCTTTTAACAGCCGTGGCTTTAATAGCGTAGTAATGGATTATAATTTGGTGCAAGATGAAGGCGATATTTATCCTGACGCCGGATTAGACGTTTTAGCGACGGTTAAATATTACCGTGAACATGCTAAGGACTATAATATTGATCCTAAAAAGATTGTGACAATTGGTTTTTCTGCCGGAGGTCACATCGTAAGTATTGCTAATTATATGGCTAATGCTGATAAATATAAGAAGCTGTATAACTTTAAGTCGAAAGATGTTTTACCGAATAAGACAATCTTAGGGTACCCATTAATTAATATTGCTAAAATTGGGATCGATATCCCTGAAGATGAGCAGGCTAAAGTACCAGAGGATAAAGCTTTACGTGATAGTGCCTTGGGCGTTACACGTGAAACACCTGCTACTTTTGTCTTTCAAGCATGGGATGACCCAATGGTTTTGGTTTCTAATTCAATTGAATATATCCAGGCTTTATATGATCATCAGGTTCCTTGTGAGGCACATTTATTTAATAAGGGTGTTCATGGTTTTTCATTAGCTCGACCGGATATGGTCGTAAAGGATCGGCCGTGGCAAGATAATCCGCATGCTGCTCATTGGTTTAACTTAGCGATGGAGTGGTTAGATAGCGAATGGAAATAATAAAAGAGGTCGACGGACCTCTTTTATTATGTTTTAAATTTTAGAAATTACTTACTTCCCTTTTATTATAAATCTTGGGATAATAGTCTTAATATGGTTATTAAGGGTGAAAAGTATGAAAGATTTTCGTTCACGGTTTGCTGATAAAGTTTATCAACGAGGCGTTAAGTATCAAAAAGATGGTAAAGTTAATGGCATTGGATGGGGTAAAGACGGGCATTTTATTGCCTCTGTTCAATCGTCAGACCGTTTTTATTACTATCGGGTAACTGGTGTTTATAAAAATGGCAAAGCTTCAGAATTAAAGTGTAACTGTCCGTGGGCTCAAGCGGGCCATAATTGTAAACATATGGCAGCCGTTCTTCTTGAAATTAAACAAAATGAAGATGCAAAGAATGGCAATGGTGAAAAGCCGCGGTCATCAAGGATTGCTTTTGTTGATGCGGTTCCAGATGATTTAAAGGCTAAAATTGCGGATGCACACCTCACGGTTAACCCACTACAATTGATTACTGGCAGAACATTTACCAATTCTGATTACAATAAGGCAAATGCTTTAGAAAAAGAATATACCTTAGTAAATGAGGAATTGACCCAAACTAATGATAATCGTTATCTTTATACGACTGAATTTAGGTCAAGGTACGGTTACTTTATGGTATATATCAACTTTAATCTCGAAAAAATTACGGATATTACCGCTGAGTCACGTATAAACAAGAATATTAATCAAGATGTCTTCTTTATCATGGGATTGCTGCATTTTGTTTTATATTTTCTTAAACATGATCCCTTTGATCAGACTAATGATGCCGCTAAACGTTTATTAATGTATTTCCAATCTAGGAACAGGCCTGGGCAAGCAATTACTTTTCGTGCCCAAATTGAAAATGATCAGGGAACAGTAGTTTTATACTTTAAAATTGGTGAAGACCAGCATTTGTATAAAGTACAGAACCTGCAAAATATGGTTAACTCTGCCCGTGAAGGAGAAGCAGTTAAATTTGGTAAATATTTTGACGATGTTGTCGATCCTGACAGGATGGATCAAGATAGTTTAACATGGTATCAGTTTGCACAAAAATTAGTCGATATCCAAAGTGCTACTAGGATTGATGATTTTAATGAACTTAAGCTTAAGAACATTCCGTTAAAGGGTACCCTTGCTGATCAGGTTGATGAGATGATTTCTTCTGGGTTACCGGCTTATGAAAACGGGACACGGATTCGCTACGGTACGGAAAAATTAGATTTACCGATTGATATTAAACTTAACAAAAATGGGAATTCAGCCATAGTTAACGTTTTTCCATTTCAAACTTATGAGCGAATTTTTGCTGGTAATAAAAATTATTATAGTTGTAAACTTAATCGTTGGACTAAATATACCGGTTTAACCCCGGATGCCTTGGATCAAGTCGGTATTTTTCCTGGGCAAAAACTTCAATTTAGTTCTAAAACTTTGAAGACTTTTGGTCATAGAATACTTCCCCGTTTAAGTAAAAATAAAAACTTAAAAATTACGGGAGCTAAGAAATTAGATAAAGTATTACCTCCAAGAGCCGAATTTGTTTTTCAATTGGATTATCATAATGAAGAAATTACCTGTCAGGCACTAGTAAATTATGGCAAGCAAAAATTTATTTTAGGTAAGACCACGCCTAATGATTCTATTCGTGATTTTGAAGAAGAAAAAAATGCAATGGATCTGTTGCAAACTTACTTCGACCAAAATAATGATCATTATTTTTTGTCTATGAAGAAAGATAAAAAGATTCATCAATTTCTTAATGCTGGGATTGCTAAACTAAAAGAATTGGGTCGAGTTGAAGTAACTGCCGCCTTTAAACAAATGATGAATAGTGCGCAGACTAGCTTGAATGTTCACTTGGGAATTCATTTACGTAATAATACCTTGGATCTAACAGTTACTGGTCCCAGCATGTCAGCTGAAGATATTAGTGCTTTGCTTGATGCTCATCAACAGCAGAAGCATTACTTCATCCTTAGAAATGGTGAAATTAGAAAATTAGATTCACCATCAATTGAAGAATTGGATAAAGTAATGACCTCGCTGAATTTAAACTTAAAAGATTTTACGAAGGGTAAATTAACGATACCGGCTTACCGTGCCTTTTACCTGCAAAAGTTATTGGAACAAAGAGATAACCTGAAGTTTTCTAGTGATCATGCCTTTAAAAATCTGGTTGATGATTTGGAAAAGGGTAAAATTAAGGAAGCAAAGGTACCAGTAAAGTTAGATAAAGTTTTACGTCCTTACCAAAAAGATGGCTTTAAGTGGTTGGCAACGATGGTCCACTATAATTTAGGTGGATTGCTCGCCGATGAAATGGGCTTAGGCAAAACCCTACAGGTACTTACTTTGTTAGTTTCTTTGAAGGGTAAAGGTAAAAGCAATTTAATTGTGGCACCTGCTTCCGTGATTTATAACTGGCAGAATGAAATTGAGAAATTTACCCCAGAATTATCCTGTGTTGTCTTGGGCGGAACAAAAAAGCAGCGGCAAGAGCAACTGCAAACTGCTGAAAATAAAGACGTATTGATTACTTCGTATGATTCATTAAAACGTGATTTGGAATTCTACCAAGATAAGAATTTTGAGACTGAGATTATTGATGAAGCTCAGAATATTAAGAATGCTAAATCAGCTGCTGCAAAAGCAGTTAAAATAATTGATGCCGAGCATAAATTTGCACTAACAGGTACACCAATTGAGAATAATTTAAGTGAATTGTGGAGTATTTTTGATTACTTAATGCCCGGCTTTTTAGGCAATTATACTTACTTTAAACAAACCTTTGAGCAACCAATTGTCAAAGACCATGATAAGAATAAGGAAGAGCAGCTCAGTCAATTGATTGCACCATTTGTTTTGCGTCGGCTTAAGAAAAATGTCCTAAAGGATTTACCAGCTAAGGATGAAAAGATAGTTTATGTCCAATTAGCTGGCAAGCAAAAAGAATTGTATCAAGCCCAAACACAACGATTACTGATGCAATTAGGTAGTCAAAATGACAAAGATTTCAAAAAGCATCGTTTTCAAATTTTAGCAGAACTAACTAAATTACGGGAATTATGTTGTGATCCGCGACTTTTGTATAAAAACTACCAAGGGAAATCTGCCAAATTAGCTGCAGCTTTAGACTTAGTCCGTGCTTCTTTGGATGGTGGTCATAAAATATTGCTGTTTTCACAATTTACATCAATGCTTGCGATTATTAGGCAAAGATTGGTGAAGGATAAAGTTACTATTTTTGAAATTATCGGTTCAACACCTAAGTTAGAACGGCAAAAACTAATTGAGAAGTTTAATAAACTAAAACATCCGGCTGTTTTCCTTATTTCACTAAAGGCTGGTGGAACCGGGATTAACTTAGCTAGTGCCGACGTTGTCATTCACTATGATCCATGGTGGAATATTGCCGCAGAAAGTCAGGCAACGGATCGTGCTCACCGAATTGGGCAAAAGAATTCTGTTCAAATTTATAAGATTGTGGCTAAGAATACAATTGAAGATAAAATTATTGAGTTACAGAAGCGTAAAGCCAAGTTAGCTGAAGCCGTTTTAAGTGGTAAAACCGTTGGTAGTACTAAGCTTAACCGTGACGATATACTTGAAATTCTGGATCAATTAAAATCTGAGTAACAAATAAATTGATTTGTCAATAACTTTAAACAAAATACTTGCTTTTCTTTTCTAAAGGTATAAAATACTAGTATTTGTATCGAAAGAAAGGACATGATTTTTTGAAGTTAATCAAGATTAAGATTTTAACTGTTATCAGCGGCTTGCTAACTTTGAATGGTTTGATCATGTTGTTCCTTGGTTTATGTAATCAAGTAGATAAGTCAACTCATTTTCTTACCACTCAACAAGCAATTACATTAGATGGTTATACTGATTTAACAATATTCTTTGGAGTATTATCTATCATAGTTTTTGGTATAATCTTCTTTGCCAGCTGGGTAAAAAGTAAACAAGCTAAAGCTGCATAACATAGTGCAGAGTTAAAGATACAAAACTTAATATTTATTAGAAGTAAAATGCATCCCTGATTTATTCAGGGATGCATTTTTTAGTAGCAATTAATATTTATTTATATTACTTTTTAGCTCTAAAGAACATAACTTCTCTTCCGGCTACAATCGGGCCAGATGATTTATAGATAGTTAACCTGATCGCTTTTGCAGTTACATCGCGTAAGCCAACTACCTTGTTCTTACTATCAGCTTTCCAGGTTAAACGATCACCATACGAAGCAAATTTTTCACCGTCGCTGGAAATCTCAATTCCAACTGAAGTTGGGTCACCTTTATGGTCAACATTGCGAGGTACATAAGTCATTCGACTCAGCTTTTCTAACTCATCAAAGGTGAATGTTAATTGCAATGGTTTGTTTTCGCTTACGCTTTCGTTAGTTTCCCATTCACTAGCAAGTTTCAAGTCAGTTAGGTAGTTTAACGGATGATCTTTATTACTATCCAAATTACTTTGAACGTGGATATTGTTAATCGCATAATCAATTGCGGCTCGTTTAGTAATAACACCGAAGTAATCAGACCATTCGGATACTTTGTTACCAGCAACGTAACGCAAACGAATGATGTAACGTGAATTTGGTGTTAATTCATGGAAGGTAAATGAAGTACCGTCAATGCCATCATATAATAATCCGTTGATTTCAACTTGTACTTGGTTAGATACTTGTGGCCATGCGAGTTCAAAAGAGTGAGCGGTGATCTTGGTCGGATCCACCGTTGGTAATTTTGGTGCTCGTAAAAGTGAATCTGTAATTGAATGGACTAAAGTTTGGTTACCATAATTGAAGTTTTGAATGATGACCTCAATTTTACTGTCAGTAATATCACGACTAGCAAGTTTAATTTGTAGGGCCGTTTGTTTTTCTTTCTGGTATTGGTTGAATTCCGGCAGCCAAGTGTAGTCAGTATTATAGAAGAAACCCTCTTTAGCATGAGAAAAAGTATCGGGTGTCCCGTATTCCTGCATGTTAATGGTTTGGTCATTTATCCTTACTGTTACCCGGTCAGGGTAGGAATCACACATAATATTCAAGTTAGTGCTGTTATTAGTTTTCATTCCGTTAAAGTCGCCTTTAACCGGATCAATCGTTACGGTTAATCTACTTGATTCAAAATCACTCGTGATCTTAGTTTCAGTATGATTATGGTTGAAATCATTAAAGTCATTATCATCATAAGTGGTGATTTCACTTCTGCCTTGAGGGTAAAGTATATAATTACGATTACCCAGATCGAAGATGGCACCGCCACGGATAAAGACGGGTAAGTGCCAAAGTGGGTAAGACAGTTTATTGAATACGCGCCCACCTAAATATCTCTTGCCAGTGAAAAGATCAATCCACATGGTTCTGTGACTTGGCAGGTATAGATTATCTTTACGTGAGTTGCCATTGCTATCTTCACGGCCATTGGTGATTGGTGAGATTAATAAATTTGGTCCCAACATAAATTCGTTGCCAACCTGTGAAGTATAGTTAACCTGCTCATGTGGAAATTCAATGAATAGTGCCCGTAAAATTGGATCACCAGTTTGTGCTTTGTAAATCAAAGTATAAAGATAATTCTTTAATTGATTGCGTAATTGTAAATAGGCACGGTTGATCTGGGTCATTTTACTGTTGTAAGCAAATGGGGTTTTGCTGAAAGTACCCTGATCATCAATATTAAAGAATAACGGTGTGAAAGCTTTCCATTCAAAGTCACGAATACTTATTTGAGCATTACCACCACCATTAGTTCCGTCAATTGCTGCTCCAACGATTGGTTGACCAGATAGGCTAGAACCTAAGAAGCTGGCTATTTGGGTTGGGATGTTTTCCCAGTTACCGCCAGTATCACCAAAGGCTAAAGCTGTCTTATTTTGACTGCCTGCAGTTCCCGTATTTGTTAAAATTAGTGGCCGCTTTCGTTTCAAATTTGTTTTTAGAGATTGCTGATCTTTATCTAAAACCTTACTAAAACTGGTATTAGTCATAATAAATGCAGTTTTAGGAGAAGGCTCAGTTACTGCTTGGTTACTCCAAAAACCGGCGTGGATATCCTGGTTATTGGCGTAATCGTTGAAGGTTGCTAGTGAATCTTGATCAACGTCTTGAACACCATAATTTGGTACAAACCAACTTAACGGAAAATGCAATTTTTGGTAACGGTCAATCATTGCCCGAGCAGAAAATTGGTATTCTTCCTCGCCATTTAAGGAAGCTTTACCGCTGACTTTCTTAGGATCATTAGTGCGGGTGTAATAACTATTATTGTCAAATCTGCTTGCATTGCGTTTCTTAGCTTGGCTGGGTTGCCACATCGTAGTAATAAAATTACCGATGTGTCCTAAACCTAAAGCATATTTAGGAAGCATAAGTGGTTTTCCGGTTAAGAGGTAGTATTTATCTAAAATAACAGTTGGTGAATTGCCAATAATGTAAAAATTATCGAATACTTTGCTTGTGTGAGTAAGTGCAGTCACACTTTTATCGCTTTTACCAAAATCATAGCTGCCAGCACGGACGGTATTCCTTAATTCTCCAAAGCCTGCGTTGGACCAGAAGAACGGAACTTGTGTCAGAACCCCATCTTTCCCCGTGATTTTGTCACGTTTGATGTTGATTCGGCGTCCTTTATGGCTAAAGTAACCGTTTTGCATTCCACCACCAAAGTAGAATTCGTTTTTATTCTGTTTTAAAAATTCAGTTGTTTGATCTTTATCTAATTCGATTGGCGCAATTTGTGTCATTCGCGTTCTATGAAGATTTTCATCGAAGATACTCATGAGTGCTGGTTTTTGCTGAAAAATAATTTGGTAAATACCAGATTGGATGATTAATGAATCACTCGTAGCCCGAGCGCTTGATTTTTCAAAGAAATGGTTATCAAATCTAGATAGATCGACAAATGAAGTGTGATTTTCGTTAAAGCTTTTGTCAGGATCAAGGAAATAACGAAAGATTCCATCCCCTAAAATGTAAAAACGAGCAACTTCACCGGTTGCATAGTGTAATTCATAATAATGATCGCGCCTGTTTGCACCGATAAGTTGACCTAATTGATGTTTGTTCATTTGCGTATCTTGTGTCATATTTTATTCTTCCTATTTAATTAACTACTATTATTATAACTAAAAAACGCGCAGTACCTAAGAGATATAAAAATTTTTTAGTATTTATATTCAAACTGGTAAAGACCAATTTTTTAATGTAGAATAAGCTTATAAAATATAGCTATTAATACTTTTAAAGAAAGAAGAAAATGATGACTTATTATATTCATGCGGATAAGTTCTTCCTTGAAAATAGAACAGAAAAGGGCGGTTATCTTGAAATTCAGGATAATGGCAAATTTGGTTTCTATTATCCTAAAAATGAGAAACCAGCCGGTAAAATTGTTGACTATTCAGGTAAATGGATAGCCCCAGGGTATGTTGATACCCATATTCATGGCTCATTAAAGGAAGACGTCATGAAGAGTGATTGGCAGGGGATTGATAAACTTTCTAAAGGTTTGCTCAAAGCTGGGGTTACCTCATGGTTGCCGACCACCATTACCGCCGCTGATGCCACGTTAACCAGAATCTGTAAAATGTTTGCTGCCCATAGGGGGCAGGAACATGGTGCTAAGATTCAAGGTATTCACTTTGAAGGGCCATTCTTCACCGAAAAACATGCCGGGGCAGAAAATCCCAAATACATGACGGATCCAGATATTGATGAATTTAATAAGTGGCGTGAAGCTTCTGACGGCATGCTTATTAAAATGTCGATGGCTCCGGAAAGAAAGGGTTCAAAAGAATTCATTCGTGAAGCTACTAAGGAAGGCGTAGTCATTTCATTGGGTCACTCGAATGCAACTTTTGCTCAGGCTGCAGCCGGAATTGAAGCGGGTGCCAGCATGTTTACGCATACTTTTAACGGAATGCCAGATCCTATGCACCATGCACCAATGATTTCTAATGCAGCTATGGCAATGCACAGTGTAACTGATGAACTTATTTGTGATGGTCACCACGTTCAAGAACCGATGGTTCGTGCGTTAGTCCAAGAAAAGGGTCCAGAGCACATTGCTTTAATCACTGACAGTATGGAAGCTGGTATGATGCCTGATGGGGATTATATGCTGGGTGAATTGCCAGTTTATGTTAAAGACGGCATGGCCCGTTTGAAGCATGGTGATAATTTAGCTGGCAGTGTTTTACAACTTAAGATTGCCGTCAAAAACGTGGTTGACTGGAATGTAGTTACTCCAGAAGATGCCATTATGATGGCGTCATACGTTCCAGCTAAGAGTGTAAATATATTGAATAAATGTGGTTCAATCAGTCCTGATAAGGATGCCGATTTCTTAGTATTGAATCCGGATATGACCCTCAGTGAAACTTATTTGGATGGTAAGTCACGTTATCAAGCAGATAAATAAAGATAATATATTTTTTAAGTATGTAAAAGGGGATGCTGGTCACCAGCATCCCCTTTAGCTATTATTGTAAGTATAAATTATTTAATAAACGGCTCCGTCATAAAAACCGAACCGTGGATTATTAAAGTCGAAGTCTTTTAGTGCACTCATTTTAATCACGTTATCACAAACGCCCCAGCTCATTAAGTTGATCGGTTGGCCGTAATATTCATCGGGAATTACCAAAAGAATATATTTACTGCAACTTTTGGCATAACCTAATTCCATTCCCAAACCAACGTCTTCTTCTTTGGGAAGGTAAACACCCAACATAATATCAGAAGATTTGATACCAATTAAATCATTTTGGTAAGTAGCAGAGGCCCATTCGATATCGTGCAGATATTCTGGATGTTTATCAACCCGAATATTTTTGTATTGGTTATCTAACGGGACGTAGCTATCCTCGAAGTCAATCGTTGGGTTAGTTTTTAAGGCATCCATTGCATCTTTATATGCCTTAGTTTGCTTTTCATTGAACCAACCTGCACCAAAGTACACCGTTTTTGTTTTTCTCATTTTTTCTCCTCAAATAAAAATCGTATTTATTAACTTTACCATTTAACTTTACCATTTTTTTGGTTGAAAAATACATCTTAATATCTTAGTTTTAAGGATGTAGGTTAATTCAACTTGGAAGGTAATTTTATGACTCAAAAAAACATTTTTGCACCCGATGCGGTTTATGTTAGTAAGCAGAGTGACCGTGATCAGGTTCTAAAAGAGACTTATGACCATTTGCGTAAACATGGCTATGTTAAAGGCAACTTTCTGCAACACATTATTAAGCGGGAGGATAATTACCCTACTGGTCTTGATACGACAACTTTAGGGCCTAATTTGCCCAATATTGCCGTTCCGCATACTGAGGGTGAATTTGTTAACGCCCGTTTAATCGTACCCGTTGCTTTAACTAAGCCTGTTATTTTTAAAAATATGATTAAGCCAGATAAAGAACTAAGGGTAAAATTTGTATTTATGCTTCTAGATAATTATCCGGACGGACAGGCAAAACTTTTGGCAGAAGTGATGGCATTTTTAGCTAAAACACCGGTAAATGATCTGCGAGCCCTACTTAATATGACGGATTCGAATGCAATCTATGATTTTTTAATAAAACAATTTACTTAAAAAATTATTTAAGGTAAATATTACGTAAGTTCATGATGTCAGCACTAGAGAGCTTCATCACATCGCGTAAATAATTGTTAATGCTGCCGTAGTTATCATTAATAACCTTAATTGCGTGATCAATGTATTCCGGATGGACAGTTTGAACATCCTTAAGGGTTTGCAGGGTATTAGGATTACTACCCTCTTCTTTTGCGTGCTGAATAAAATTGGCAACATACTCTTTGGTTACTTTATTAGTTAAAAGGTAGTCTTGCCTAATGGTTGCAAGCGGGACTCCAAGTGCGCTTAAGATAAGCAAGGCGCCGAAGCCGGTCCTGTCTTTACCTGCGGTACAATGAAAGATTAGTGATTTGTTTGCTTGATCATTGTTTAATAATAAATCGAAAAACTTACGGTAAGCTTTTTTAGCGGTGTCGCTTTCGATCATGTCCTCGTATGCATAGAGCATGTGGTCGAATCCAAAGCTGGGGTCCTCTTTTGATTGGTCTACTAAATCATTTGTGCTTTTAGATGAATTGGTTAGATCTTCACTAAAGACTGGATCGTACACGTACTTTGCGCCTTTAGGAATACGATCGGGCTGTGCATCAACTTCAGCCTTACTTCTAAAATCAACTACGTATTTAACGCCGTAATGGGTAAGATATTCCAAATCAGGTGGTGTTAAGCTAGATAAATTACCCGTTCGAAGTAATTTATGCATTCTAACTGTTTTGCCAGATAAAGTTTTATAGCCGCCTAATTCACAAAAGTTACGGCCACTTGTAATTCCGATTAATTGATTTTTTAATTTTTTAGTCATAAAATTCCTGCCTTCAATAAATAATCGTATGCATATTATTTTAGCAACAAACGGGAATGTAAACAATTATTAAAGAGGGCAGCAGCGTATGAAATTATGGTAAAATAAAATTAAGTGCAAAATAGAATTTCTAGGAGATGAGAGATATGAGTGAGAAGAAAGAGAGCATTCTGGTTCCGGTTGATGGTTCAGAAACGGCCGAAAGAGCTTTTGATAAGGCAGTTAAAATTGCTATGACTGATAACGCCCATATTGATGTTTTAAATGTAATTGATACACGGCAGTTCTTGGGTGAAATGCAGGATACTTTAATTTCTGGTGATACTATTTACCAGATGACCCAAGATTCAGAAAAGTATTTGCAAAGCTTGAAGAAGTGGGCTCACGATAACTTTGAATTTGATGACCTTAACTACCATATTCGTTATGGAAGTCCGAAGAGAATAATTTCTTATGACTTTATCAAGGATCACAAGGATAGTTTAATTGTAATGGGCGCAACCGGTTTGAATGCGGTTGAAAGAATGTTGATGGGTTCAGTTACCGAATATGTTAACCAACATGCATTGGCTGACGTTTTAATTATTAGAACAGACATCGATAACAATCCGATTAAACCTAATTAGTTTGTAAAAATTAATCTTTAAATTAGAGTCTGAAGTTTTAACCTTCAGGCTATTTTTTCTAATAAAAATAGAAATATTTATAAATACTCTTTCATAATCCGAATATTTCTGCTATTATCTTCCTAAACAAACGCTTGACTGTTAAGGAGGGAATGAATACTATGCAGGTATATGACAATACTTTATTGATTGTTAGTTGTATTATATTTTTTGTGTTCATTTTTGAAAATATTGTTTTCGTTCGTTTTTTGGTTAAGAATTTTATTAAAAGACTTAATATGAAATCACGTCTGTGGTTTTGTATTAAGTCTTTTTTGATATTTGGTTAGGAGGATATAATGAAAAAATTAAAGAAAGTGCTAGTTGGGATAGTTGCACTTTTCGTTGCTTTAGTTGCGACGGCTTGTTCGAGCAAAAACACAACTAAGGAGGATTACACACCCAAATCTTTGAGTATCCAGTTTGTGCCTAGTCAAGCTGCCAATAAGTTGCAAGCCCGTGCTAAGCCACTTGAAAAGATGCTTTCAAAGAGATTGGGTATCCCGGTGCACGTTTCCATGTCGACTGATTACAACACGGTTGTAGAAGCAATGAAATCTAAAAAAGTCGACGTTGGTTTCCTTCCGCCAGATGGCTATGTATTAGCCCATAAGCAAAATGCAGCCGATTTACTTTTACAAGCTGAACGTTATGGCGTTAAACAACCAGACGGTAAACAAACTAAGAATTTAGTTCGATCATACCGTTCAGAAATCCTTGTTAAGAAAGGCTCTAAGATTAAGAGCTGGAAAGATTTAAAGGGTAAAACCATTTCAGTTCAGAATCCTACTTCAACTGCCGGTTATGTATTTCCCGTTGCTGAGCTAAAGCAAAAGGGATTAAACGTGGTTAAGAGTTGTAAGTTAGTGACCGTAACAGGCCATGATCAAGCTGTATTAAATGTTTTAAACGGTGATACGGACGCAGCCTTTGTCTTTGAAGATGCACGTAATACTGTCCTTAAGGATAATCCTAAGATTATGAAGCAAGTGGTCCCAATTTACTTTACCAAGCCAATTCCAAATGACACGATCACAGTTGTTCCAAATATGTCCAAGCCATTTCGTAAGAAGTTGGCTAAGGCATTTATCTCTATTGGTAAATCCAAGAAGGGTAGAAAAGTTATCGAAAGTATCTATAGTCACGAAGGATATACCTACGCAAAAGATAGTGATTTTAACATCATACGTAAATACGATAAAATCGTTGAATCAACTAAAAAATAAATTAAAATTACGTAACTAATGGTGAATACGTAATCAGGTGCCATATTTGATAACTACTTTATCTTGTGGCTTAACTTTACTAACCTACTAAATATTGATATTATCTTAATTGATAAAAGGATATTTGGAGGAAAGATAATGAAAAAATTTAGAAAAATTTTAATTGGCCTTGTCGCCATTTTTGTTGCGTTGGTTGCAACTGCTTGTTCGAATAAAAAATCTGCAAGTAGTCAAAACTACACACCTAAATCTTTAAAGGTACAATTTGTACCTAGTCAATCTGCAACCAAATTGCAGGCTCGGGCAAAGCCGCTGGAAAAAATGCTCTCAAAGAGATTAGGTATCCCGGTGCACGTTTCGATGTCGACTGACTACAACACAGTTGTAGAGGCAATGAAATCTAAGAAGGTTGATGTTGGTTTCCTTCCACCAGATGGTTATGTATTAGCTCATAAGCAAAATGCAGCCGATCTACTATTACAAGCTGAACGTTACGGTGTTAAACAACCTGATGGTAAACCTACTAAAAAGCTGGTTAGGTCATACCGTTCAGAAATTATTGTTAAGAAAGGCTCTAAGATTAAGAGCTGGAAAGATTTGAAAGGGAAAGATATTTCAGTTCAAAATCCTACTTCCAGTTCAGGCTACGTATTTCCAGTTGCTGAGTTGAAGGAAAAAGGACTAGATGTTACTAAAAAAGACCATTTAGCTACCGTTACTGGTGATGATCAAGGTGTTTTAAACGTATTAAACGGTGATGCCGATGCGGCCTTTGTCTTTGAAGATGCACGTAATACTGTGATTAAAGATAATCCGAAGATTATGAGCCAGGTGGTTCCAATTTACTTTACCAAGCAAATTCCAAACGACACGATTTCGGTTGTTCCAAATATGTCAAAACCGTTCCGTAAGAAGTTAGCCAAGGCATTTATTGCCATTGGTAAATCTAAGAAAGGTAAGAAAGTTATTGAAAGCATTTATAGCCATGAAGGGTATACATATGCCAAAGATAGCGACTTCAATATTGTTCGTAAGTACAACAAGATTGTTGGATCAAATAAAAAATAATTAAGTTAGGAGAACTAAAATTATAATGACTGATTCTGCAATCGAGCCAATGATTGAATTAAGGAACGTTAAAAAAGTTTACGATAAAAAGGTTGTCGGCTTAAAAAAAGTTAATTTAACCATTAATAAGGGTGAATTTGTTGTAGTTGTTGGTTTGTCTGGAGCCGGTAAATCAACGTTGTTACGTTCAATTAATCGCTTAATTGATGTTACTGAGGGTGACATTTTAATTGATGGTAAATCAATTACCAAAGCAAGGGGCAAGAAGCTACGCTTGCTTCGTCGTAACATTGGGATGATTTTTCAAAACTTTAATTTGGTTAAGCGTTCCAGTGTTTTACGGAACGTATTGGCTGGCAGAGTCGCTTATTATCCTACTTGGAAGACAATTTTTAACTTGTTTACTAAGGAGGATAAAGAAAGAGCATATGAAGCTTTAAAGCAGGTTGATTTAGCCGATAAAGTTTATGCTCGTGCCGATGAACTGTCAGGCGGCCAGCAGCAAAGAGTTGCGATTGCTCGAGTTTTGATGCAGAATCCTAAGGTGATTTTAGCTGATGAACCCACCGCATCGTTAGACCCGCAGACCTCACTCAAGGTTATGGAAGATTTGAAGATGCTTAATGAAAAGCACGGTATGACAGTAATTGCTAACTTGCACAGTGTTGAACTTGCTCGCAAATTTGGGCAGAGAGTGATCGGGATTCGTGCTGGAGAAATCATTTATGATGGTAAGATGAGCGCTACTCCAGAATCTGTCTTTACCAAAATTTATAACGGTGGTGAAGATAATGACTGATGATTCTTTAACGCAATTGCCTAAGAAAAGGTTTAAAATAATTAACTTAATTTGGTTAATTGTCCTGATTGCTGGATTATTTATTTCTATTAATGTAACCAATACCCATATTAGTGTACTGCTTGAAAATTTTAGCCAATTTAGTGATATTTTTGTTCAGATGGCTAATCCGGATTGGTCTTATTTTCCAACCGTTATCCCGTTACTTCTTGAAACTATTAAGATGGCAGTTTTGGGAACAATTATTGGGTCAGCCTTGGCCTTTGTGTATTCACTACTGATTGCTCGTAATATTATTAAGAACAAATTGGTAACCGGTGTTCTACGGTTTATTATGAATATCATCAGAACTATTCCTGATTTACTTCTTGGTGCTATCTTTGTAGCTATTGTAGGAATCGGTCCTGTTGCCGGTATCTTAGCTTTGTCGGTTTTCACTTTTGGTGTGGTTGTTAAATTGTTTTATGAGGCAATTGAAACAATCGATCCTGGTCCAATTGAAGCTATGACTGCGGTAGGTGCAAATAAGTTACAAATTATTTGTTTTGCAATTTTGCCGCAGGTTATGACTTACTTTATTTCCTATAGTTTATATGCATTTGAAATTAATGTCCGGGCCTCAACGGTGCTTGGCTATATTGGTGCTGGCGGGATTGGTTTATATCTGCAACAAACTTTGCAAGTATTTGATTATGCCAAGACTGGTACGATTATTCTCGTCATTATCGTTGTCGTTGTGCTGATTGACTATATTTCATCTAAATCACGGGAGGCGTTAATGAAGTAATGGATACTACTATGAAAGAATTACCGTCTAAACCCATTAATAAAAAAGCTCGCCTTATTCATTGGTTAATCGCTTTAGTAACGGTTGCAATTGTTGTTTGGTCTTGTACTGGCATTAACTTCGGTGGTATTAAAGCAACGGCAGGTCAAATTGCTGGAGCAATTTTCTCAGGAATTTTTCACCCGGACTGGAGCTATGTTTATAACGGCAGTGGTGAAGACTTAATTTCACAATTATGGCAAACTCTTTGTATCGCATTTTTAGGTACATTTATCTCTGCAATTATTTCTTTGCCATTTGCCTTTGGGGCAGCACATACTAAGCATAAGAAATGGTATACTTCTAGAATTGGTAAGATTGTGTTAGCAATTATTCGGTCTTTTCCAGAAATTGTTTTGGCTTTGATGTTTATTAAAGCTGTGGGCCCCGGCTCAGCTGCCGGTGTGTTAGCATTAGGCTTTCACTCGGTGGGGATGCTGGCTAAGCTCTTTTCTGAAGCAATTGAGAACTTGGAAGATGGACCCAATGATGCTATTAGGGCCGTTGGTGGTTCAAAAATTCATGTCATTATGTTTTCGATTCTACCTAATTTAATGCCGGCTTTGATTTCTAATACTTTATATCGTTTTGATGTTTCTGTTCGTTCCGCATCTATCCTTGGTTTGGTTGGTGCTGGTGGTATTGGTTATCCGTTAATCATTGCTTTACAGTACCGGCAATGGAATCGGGTAGGTGTTATCCTACTTGGGATCATTGCGATGGTTGTAGTGATCGATTGGATTTCAGGCATGATTCGTAAGAAATTAGTTTAGATAATTGAATAAAAACAGAGATTAGATAAAATTAACCTCCTGAACTAGACAAAGAATTTAGTTTAGGAGGTTTTTTAGTAGAATTTTGACTGCTATTTTAATTATTTTTGTTGTCTTTTGTTACATAATAAATTGATAAATCTTGTTATAGCGCCGTTTATTACTTTTGCAGATGTCATATATTTATGAATATTACAAAAATATCTGCCAAAGTAATATTTTCTTAACTTCCTAGATATGGTTCTGCAATCTGCGCAAGGTACTATATATATTGTCAGTTGATGACATACGAAAGAGATGTGCTTAATTGCACGTCGTTCAAATTAGGAAATTAATCAAAGAGATATATATAATTTATAAGGAGAGAATACTTTTGCAGATCA
>ENA-UOOK01000409-UOOK01000409.1-fermentation-metagenome-genome-assembly--contig:-NODE-409-length-56084-cov-14.573524_pt1 | contig 56084 bp, 74 predicted proteins | sample MGYA00245777_ERZ724023 | MGnify/ENA primary metagenome ERZ724023 (study PRJEB28704, sample SAMN03018312) | fermentation metagenome | biome: anthropogenic terrestrial biome; feature: soil; material... | reverse complement strand
TGTAACTTCTGCAATGTTTCTCTTGTCAACATACAAACCAACATATCCACCAGTTGCCCTCTTTACTGCACCCATCTCAACCATATGGTCAACCATGTTATTAAACATTTGCTGTATTGCTGGGTCAACTGCTTGCTTTCCTCTGCCCCTGTGTTCTGGCTTGCTGTCTGCTGGTTTATTTTCTGAGGCTGGGGTTTCATCCTTCTTGTCTGTGTCATCTGCTGGCTTTTCGTTGTTGTTGGTATCAACTGGGGCTTCTTCCTGCTTTTCTGTTTCAACTATCTTGCCGTCTGCTGGGTTTTCTTCCTGTGCCTCGTGTAATTGTACCTCCATATTTCCGTCCTCCTTGTTGGCTTCTGCCACATTATTTTCTTCCTGTACTGCTGGGGTTGCTGGTTCTGCTTCTGCAACTAATTTCCACCATCTGCCTAATGTGCTTTCGCTTACCATTTTAGTTCCACCGTCTGCAAGTGTAAGTTCAACCTTGTCGCCTATTGCTGTAACTGTGCCTTTCTGTCCGCTCACCTTTCTGCTTTCAAATACCTGTCCGAGTTTTACATTTTCCATTGTCATTATTAATACACTCCCTTTTAAAGTTTTTTTAACTGTGTGAGGTTCATCTCCCTCGCTACAATTATATTATATAATAATATGTTCTAAATTTCAACTCCTTTTTTAAAAATTCTTGAAGTTTTTTTATGTTTTTTTTATCTGGGTTGCTTGCCTTTCCTTTACTGTGATTATATTATATAATAATATGATTATAAATGCAATACCTTTTCATAAAAAAGATAAAAAAAATAAGGGGGCTTATCTACCCCCTTATTTATTACCCTACACTATTATTAAATTTTCCGTCATCGAGCAAATCCTTTGCTTTCTGATATAACCAGTGCACCACAGGTCTCAAGGCTTCTGGGTCTCTAATAAATACCTTTACCCTTGCTGGCAATATAAAATATAAATGTTCACAAACCCAGTCCTCTTGTTCCTTGCCGCTTTGCAATACTGCATCCTTTGCTTTACTTTTGGCTCTCAGCATTGCTTGAAAAGCAAGTGTTTTAAAATTGTTCCATTCAGCAATCGCATAAATTACAACTGCCACAATCACAGCGATAACAAATCGCCAATCCCATAATACAGCACCGATGTTATTCATAACATCGCCTCCTTATTTTTTATTACATTAAATATATATTAAAGGCTGGCATTTATTAAAGTGCCAGCCATAAACTTTTTATCCATTACTGGATTTTAATCTTTTGTCCTACATAAATTTTATTCGGGTCAGCAATACCGTTTATCTTTGCAAGATGTTGATAAGTTGTATGGTATTTTGAAGCAATTCTTGAAAGTGAATCGCCGCCTTGCACTGTGTAAACAATACTTGAAGGAGCGGTTGAAGTTGCTGAACCTGTAACTTTCAACTTTTGTCCTGCATAAATTTTATTCGGGTCACTTAAACCATTTATTTCAGCAAGATGTTGATAAGTTGTGCCATACCTTGAAGCAATGCCAGAAAGTGTATCTCCAGATTTTACAGTGTAATAATTATTACTTGCTGGGGCTGGGGCACTTACTGGGGCACTGCCACCAACTGAAATATAATCTGCACTCACGAATCCACCATGGTCACCGAAATAAATACTCCACCAACCATTCGATTTAAAATCAAGTCTTACCCTTGCACCCTTTTTAAGTTGCCCAATTATTTCATGATTTGTTCCTGCACCATTACGAACATTTAATATATCGGCTGTAACTGTGCCATAAGTGTTATCAAGATGTTCGGTTGCTGGTTGTGGGGCTGGGGTTACTGGGGTCGGAGTTACTGGGGTTACTGGGGTATTTTTACCATATCCGTTCAAGCCAGCTTTTTTAATTATGGCGTCAAAATCTTCATAACTTACATCCAAATCACAGCCGCCATTTACACCAGCAAATCTTCCACCTGTTTCTCCGAACTGGCTTTGCCACATTGCACAGTTTAAATCTGGCTTGTCAACTGCTGGTCTTGCGAACCAGAAAGTGTAATTTTTCAACTGGTCTGCATATAAATGATTAATGCACCAATCTTTATTCGCATACCAGCCAACAAAGTAACCAGCTTTTTCCATTTGTGAACAGAAGGCTTTTATAATATCTGTAATAGTTTGTCTCGAAGGCATTCCGTTTCTTCCCTTATACCCATCGGCATCTTCCATGTCAATATATACAGGGTAAGAAGGTTTTCTGCCCCTTAATAGTCTTAACACATGATTTACTTCACCAGCAACACCTTCAACATGAAGAGCATAACTATAAAGGTAAACCCCATAAGGTATTCCCAGTCTTTCACATTCGCTCGCATTTCTTGCAAACTGGCTGTCATCTTGTGATGCTTCATCTTGCCCAAATCCACATCTTAAAAGTGCAAAGTTAAGTCCTGCCGCCTTTGCCTGTTCCCAGTTTACAGTTCCATTGTGTTCTGATACGTCAATTCCCTTAAACATATAATTCACTCCTTATAATAATTTCAGAATTTCGGGGGCTATTTTAATCCCCACCAGTAACAAGATTGCAATGAGTAAAACAACAATTATTTTACCCAGCTTATCCATCAGTTTCCATGTTTTTTCATTGTGACCTTGCAATGTTGCCAGCACGTCATTTTTAACATTGGAAAATTCAGTTTTTAAACTCTTGATGTCGGATTTTACTTCCACATCAACAGCATTCAGTTTCTCCACCTTTCCTTCCAATTTTTCTATTCTGTCTTCTACATTGCTAACCCGTCGAACCAGTTCACCCATAGAAACCTTATTTTGATTTACATCTTCCATGTCGACCTCCTCCTTGATTAACCAATCATTAAATATATAAGAAAATAAGATAATTATTAAAGTGGTTAAAAGGATTTTAAGGTAAATACTTATAAAAGTTCGGGTCTTGCTGTCCGATAGCCCATGTGCCGATTCCTTGTAATTTCCATTCAAATTCGGCTCGGTTCATCCAATAAAAGTACATATTCATATCACTGTAATAGCATATAGAAGCACCATCTTTATCAACTAAATACAAACCACTTACCCACACACCAATATCATCGGCATGTATGGAAATTGCAGTGTCTCCGCTTGCACTAAATTCGGAACTGTGCAAGTAATCCCAGTCCATTGAAATAACCACAGGTTCATTATATCGGTCAAGGTCAGTTCTATAATTTATTTCCTCTCCACTCGGTATATAAATACAGTTGTTTACAGAATCATAATTTGCACTTCGATTAATTCTGCCTAACTGTTCCGTCCCTGCTGGGGTTGTTACCGTTACAGCCTCTCGCAACTGCATCCAATAACTGTCATATGCTTCAAGTAATGTGCAATACATTGTCGCTGAAGTTGTATAAAGTCCGAAATTGTAACTGCTTACACCACTGCAAGTAAATACAGTCAAACCATTGTATTGAACATCCATTGAACCACCCCTGCACCTTGCTATAATACTATTAGTGCCAGTCGTGTCCACACTGGCACTATTTACCTGTCCACCATTCAAGTATAACACAATCTGACCACTTTTTAAAGCAATTCTGGCATTACCAATATTTAATCCAGCTTCATTTCCGCTGAATGAAAATGTTGTCTTAACTCTTATATTGCTGAAGTTGCTGTATTTAATACTTATGCTTCCACTACCTCTTAAAGTGCTCGGGTTCATATAAGTTCCATCAACTGTCCAGCTACCACTTACATTATAATAAGTGTTAAATAATGCACTGTTAAACTGTGTTCCCTGTTCTGGGTCTGGGGCATAACTTCTAAAATCATCACTCCATACATAGGCATATTCTGGGGGTCTTCTTAATGCTTCAAGTGTCAACTTGTAACCACTTGCCGCCTGTACTGGGTTATTATTTACATCGATGAAAGTTGCTGGTTTTACTGTAAAATTAATATCACCACAATCCATCGTATAACTGAATGAACTTGCTACCCTAAATCCATAAAGTTGAGTCCCATCTACACTATTTGCACCATTAAAAGTAAAGGTATGAGAGCCAGCACTTAAATTAATTGAACCAACTTTAAACCAGTGCTTTTGTCTTGCCAGTGGATACCATTGTGTCGGTTGAGTTGCTGTAAAGTTACTTCCATCAATATTTACATTTAATGAATTTCTATCCCACCATGGAAAATTCACCCATAAAACAATATCATAAGTGCCACCAGTTGCAACATTAAATGTCGTACTTGCAACACCTTCATCTTCCATTATAGGATTACCATTTTCATCAACTGCTGGATTTCCTTCTGCATCTTTCAACTGTACTGGGGGTCTTGCCGCAACAAAGTTTCCACCCAGTGTAAGAGCACCACTACAATCCCATCCACCGCCATCGGCTGTATTTACTACCTTGTCCACTACAATATTATTAAAGTTTGTTTTCTGCTGTTGGCTGTATGCTGTAAAAAAGGGTTTATTATTATAAGTGTCAATATTTAAAGGGTATAAGTTATTTTTATCGCTTGTCGTATCGTTGGCATTTTGGAAGTCATAAACATCCAATAAAATATATGGGCTTATCTGGTCGTCATCCCAGTAACCAACAAAGGGGATATATGGTTGAGGATTATCTGTTCTTTGCCCTGCATTATAGGCGTCTTCAGTATGGTTGTATTTACCTAACATCCAATATAAAAATGCTAAATAAGAACCCGAACTTTCACCCCTATAGTCGTACTGGTCAGTCGGTTTTTTATATATTTGCCACCTAAATCCATAAGCTGGCAAACCCATAAACACAGTACTCGGGTCGAGTTGCTGTGTTACATAGGCATAAACTTGTTCAAGCCAATTACGAGGGCTGATAGGGCTGGGGGCACTGCCAGCCCAGCTCATACCATAACTCATAATTGTGCAACTATCCATCAATGATTTCAAGTTTGCATAATTGCACCATTTTTCAGCACCAACTGTCGTATAAGCGGCGGTCATTGCTGGGAGGTCATAGTGTACCTTTAATCCCCTACCCCTTACCGTACTGCTTATCCTACTAAATAAAGCCAGCACCAAACTTTCATCGGTTTTACTGCCACCTCTTTCAAGGTCAATATCAATACCTGTAATATAGGTATTTTCATTTATTAATCTATTTATTTCATTAATAAAAGTATCCTGTGCACCATTTGTATTATTTTTTAGTGCATTAAAGATACTTGAATTACCGTCATTCCTTATTGTTAAATACCATTTAATATTTGGGTACTTTGCAATTAAGGCATTTATTTTATTAAGATGATAAGTGTTATCATTAGCGGTCATTCCTGCATTTCTTGTAATTGTGCCAGTGCTGTCCACTGTAAAATCGAATATACCTAATTGGTATATTTTATCACCATTTGCATCTATTTCGTTATACATTCTGGTCGTCTTTGCAAATGTCCAACTCATAAATCTTCGCATTACCAATTCACCCCACTTTTGTCCCACTTTGTAACCGTAAATAAGCAAGTGCCTACATCACGATTATTAAAGTTTATTCTATAAATGGCGTCCCCTGCTGGGCACGTCATAGGAGCACCACTATAATTATCATGTGACATTTCTGAACCATTTACCAGCACATCATGATTCGCTGAATCAATTTCCAATGTATCGCCAGCCTGTAAATTATTACTATAATTGAACTGTTTTGTATTATAATAAGTGGCGATATTAATTGCTCCAGTGGTTGCCTTTGTTGCTGTAACCTTAAGGTCAAGTCCTGTGGTTGCTGTACCTTGGTTCGGTACTATAATAATATTCTGTCCTCTTAAAACACTGTTGAAATGCTGTGGAGGGTCGATATTTGTTCCATCGGTTCTATGCCTTAATAACATTTCTTGAGTGTTACATATATAACCTGTTAAAATACTGCCAGCTTGCAACATAAAATCTGATGCTTTAATTGTGCCAGTGCAATCATTTACTTTTAATTTCACAGTTACCTTTTTAACTTTTTTCCCATCAGAGGGAGTTGCCAGCCCCATATATCTTAAATTTCTATTCATTATCGAAACTCCACTTTATTTCTGAGGGATGTCCTATCCATCGGGTCGCTGTGGAACCGCCTTGTAACATAATGTCGGTTGCTTTAACTGTGCCAGTGCAATCGGATACAACCAATCTCAATTTTATTTTCTTTATTTTGGAGCTGGCTTGCTCTGGCTGTACCTTTTTAGCGAAAGATTCCATATTCATCACCCCACTGTTATAAATTGAGTTTCTGTTGTACCATCTTCATATTCGAAAGTTACTTCAAATCCAACTTTACCATTTGCACCCTTAATCAAATTATCTATTTCAATTTCTGCACTTACTGTATAGGCGTCTCTGTTTGCTACATCAACGGTCTGGGCAAGGCTTTTTTCTACACCCATTTCGCCAGTTGTTACAAAGGCACTGCTTCCGCTTACCCCTGCTGTATTATCAATCGTGAAGCCACTGTTTACCCAGTAATTAAACCCATCGTCGCCCCTGCTGTTAAATAACAAGTTAAACATTGATATATCTTGCATTGCATTTTCTACTGCATCACTAACACTGGCAATATCTGAAGTATCGTTATCCAGTGCCGAACTTAATTGGTCAGCAAGTGTTTTAAGGGCTGTGTCCAGTTGTACTTCGCTATCTTCTGGCTGAAGTACATTTATTGTTCTTGCAACAACTCTCATCTGTTTGCTTAAGTTTAAATCTTTATCAAATACTGGTATATAGTCACCCAGTGAAGGTATTTCGCCACCTATAAATGAAACCTTTAAAGTGTAATTAATTGCTGGCTGGCTTATAACATCAAGGTAAGCCGCCATCCATTGTTTCATATAGTTCGGATTTGTAAACCTATTATCATCATGATATAAAGTTTTTAAAACTCTTGGCTTATTTTGGTTATCATACCAGCTATAATTTTCAAGATAATCAATGCCATTATTTACACTGCTTATCGTGATTCCGTTTGCCCCAGTTAAATAAAGTCTTGTAATTAAGTTTGTCGTATCAATAGTTCTTTTTATCTCTGAAGTATTCTTTTCATAAGTGCATAAATAATCTGTCTGTTCGCCTACTTCTTCCAATAAGTCAACTTTCTTTTCATAAGTTCTAAAATAAAGTTCACCGCCATAAAGTGTCGGCACTGCCCTTAATGCTTGCAACCTTGTCATACTTTCCTTGATATTAAAATCATGGGGCACAGTGATTTCAACTGTGCCCACACTCCATTCAGTGCCGTCCAATATTGCCGCCATTGCCGCAGTTGGTCCAACACTGTCAAGGGTTATATTTGAAACAGGTTCGGGGTCATTAAGGTCATACCATGTGGCGTCGCAAGTTATAGCGGTTGTAAACTTATCGGCTTTATCGTCTTCAATTATCCTAATTATGAAATCCCTATAATTACCCCTATCCTTAATTCGAACTTTTGTTTCATTTGCCACATAACTCCTTTTTAAGTCTTTTGCTGGCATTTTAAATTCCAGTGTTTCATATCCGTTTGTACTTGTCATCAACTGGTCTTTAATAAGCACATCAAAGGCATTTTGAATAATGGCTTTTGGCTTACCATTATCGTCGAGTATAATAGGATAATTTTCCATTTAAGCCACCTCCTTAATTATAGTTCACAACCATGAGCAATCGCTGTCAAGTCGATACTTGCTGGGGTTACAGCATAAAATTTTAATCCAGCCACCGCAGTGCTAAACACATAACCCCTTCCGAAGTCAAGTGTTATCATTCCATTTGCTGGGATTGTAATCTTACCACTCGCCGCACCAGCATTAATGATTGATTTTGTTGAACCTTCTCTTACATCAAACTGTATCACTTCATTCATATTGTTTATTAATTCAAGTTTCATAAGGCATATTACATTCGTGCCACTACTACTCCATATATAATCGCCCGAACTTGAAAGGGCTGTCATTTCTTTTGTTTTGGTTATATTCATAGCCCTTTTTCTGCCCCATTTTTCAAGCAAAGTTGCATCCTTACCTAAAAATTCAAGGTTGAAGCCACTTACTGCAAGGGGGGCGAACATACTGGTTGAAGGAGTACTTTGAAATGGCGGCGTCCTTGGGTCGCTGTCTGGATTACAACAAACAGGATGCCAACCAGTGTAATCCTGTAAATAAACCTTACCGAAAGCGGTTTCTGTATTTACTGCCGCCCTTAATGCCGCAAGATTTACACTTATAGGAGTTGCATCATTTACATTTACTGTCTGCCCACTTATATCAGTTACAACAACCAGCTTTCCATTACTGTCAATGGTAATAGGCACAAGAGTATTATAAGTTACTGATATGCCTGTGGCATTTGCCGCACTGGTTGTCTTTCCTGCATCTGTGTATAAATGGATTGTTCCAGCCGCACCATCTACATCACCAATATAATATCCAGCAATAGTAATATCATTCGCATCAAGAAGCCTTTCCCTTAAAGTGCCATTGTCATCTTTTGCGTCATGGGTTATATCAATAATCGGCTTATGTGCAACCGTTAAAATACCATTTGCATCAGTTGACAACCCTGTGTCGGTTACTGGCTTAACCCCCCACAATAGCACATCCTGTATATCTGCACTGTCTTGATATCCAACAACTGGAACATTATTAATTGAATAATCTCTTCTTGTTTTAAACTGTGCCATTATTATAACCACCTTTCTCTAAATTCTATCGTTACATTAGCACCTAATCCAGTATCATCCGTTACTGTAATTGTATTGTCACCAACTGCCAGCTTCGGAAAATCACCTTCCCAGTACCTTAAAGCATTATCTTCGTCATAAACCATTGTCATTCCTTTTGTATCAATTACAACTTCATCACCTGTGTAAATAATACCTATATATTTAATATAGGTATCATTCACCTGTATTTTAACCCCACTTATACTAATCCCATCGCCAGCATTTACACCACCGATTCCATTTGCTGGGTTCATACTTGCTGTATCAGTACAATGAAATCGAATTACCATGGGGGCATCCAGCCCCCCATTATTTGCAATGGTAATTGATTCGGCTGGGGCGAAAATGTGTGAAGTGCTGTTAAGTGTTGCCCCATAAGTGAACGGGTCACTCATAACAAAGGTAAGTTCAACATCTGCAACACTTTTATCCATGCCCTTCATTTTACTGTAATCACTTGAAGCGTCAAGTTTTGCAAACCTTATCACAGATGAATCATCATCAAATAAAAATTGACGGTCGCCTTGCCTTGGGTCGAGCCAACTTGTAAATGCTCTTAACCTACTAAATAAAGTTCCCATATCTGATTCATCTGCACATACTTTAATTTTTATTGCATTGTTGCCATAATTAGTTCCATTGTCAACACTGCCGTCTCTACCTACAATATCAATTCGCCTTGTTTTAATTTCGGGGGTTGCACTAATTGTATAATCTTCCAGTTTAAGCCCGAAATCTTCAAGGTATTTGTCATCAATTTTAAGGCTCATTATACATACCCCCTTTATACATCTCGTTTACCGAGTGCCCTTAATACCTTGCTATTAGTTTTATAAATACTTTGTGAAAGTTTATCAATGTCTTGGTCGTTTCTTACATATACATCGCCCTGTATTGTCAAGCCGCCTATTGTTGCTCCTGCCAGTGTTTGAGCTGGGATTGCTTCTTTAAGTGCTTTTAATACAATATATTTTAAGTCGTCGAGTGCACCAACAAATTCTGGTCTTTTTTCACCAACACCAATTATGCTTGGGCTGTTGAAAATACCACCTGTATCATACCAGTTTACACCTAAATGAGGTACGCTTGGAGGTTTGATACTAAATTTGCCGCTTATACTAAAATGAGGGAGTGGAATGTGTGGTATCTGAAAATGAAACATATCTGCCAATCTACTCTTAATTCTTGGACCCCAGCTTGAAACTTTGTCAGCAATGTCGCCCAGTTTGCCACCAGTTAAATTATTAAGAGCGTTAAAACCAGTTCTCCAAACACCTTTATATCCTTCCCATAGTGCCGCCATTGTACCATTCAAGCCGCCGCCTTTACTCTGGAAAGTTGATTTCATTCTGTCCCATGTGCTACTTGAATCATTATGAATTCCGCTAAATGTTGTCGATGCTGTTTGCTTCATATCACTCCATGTCTGTGAAGTACTTTGCTTAATGTTGTTCCATGTTTCAGAAGTCTTCTTTTTAACTGCATCCCAATTTTCACCTATTACATTTTTAATCTGCCCAAACTTTTCTTTTGCCGCTGTAAATAAATCACCAAACACATTTTTAAGGAATCTGAAGAGTGCATTTACACCATTTCTGAACCATTCACATTTATTATATAATAATACAATAGCCGTAACCAGTCCAGTAATAGCGATAATTATTAGTGTTATAGGATTTAAACTCATTACAAAGTTAAGAGCCGCCTGTGCCGCCGTCATAATTTTTGTTGCAATCGTTGAAGCCGTCATTGCTATTTTATGAGCAACCAGTTTCGCAGTTACAAGCCCCCATTGAATAGCCTGTTTTCCTAATTCGATTGTTAATTTACCAACATTTACAAGGGCTGTTCCTGCATTCTTTCCGAAGTTAAGTAAATGGCTTCCACCAGTTTTAATAAAGCCACTCAGTTTCGAGAAGCCAGTACCTAATCCAGTAACACCATCTTTCAACTTTGTTAAATTTACAGCACCAACAATTTCCTTAAATGTTTTAATGCCACCAGTTATATTCGTAACTGATTTCATAAACCTACCAAATATCGAAATAACTGGTCCAACTGCCGCAACTATAAGAGCAAACTTTGCAATCATGTCTTTCTGCTGTGGGCTTAATTTCTGAATTGCAAGTGCCACCTTACTAATAGCTTCGGATAGCTTGCTCATTATAGGAGCAAGGCTGTCTCCCATTGCAATTCCTGCATTCTTTAACTGTGTGAGCGATTTTTGCATCTGATTTCCTGGAGTTTCATTCATCTTTTTATAAGCCGAATCAACCCTGTCAATACCGTCGCCCATTTCTTTCATGGATTCTGTATAAAGTTTATTACCTTGGTTACTTGTTAAGGTTAAAACTGTGTTTAATCCTTCAACTGAACCAAACATTGTCGCAAACCCAGAAAGTGTTCCATTGTTTGCCTGTGCAAGAGCGTCAACCTGTTTACCACTTGCCTTATATTGTTCATTTAAGGTTTTATATGCATCAGTGTTTTTCTTGCCCTGCTTTTCAAGTGATTGCATTGCTGCACCGAGTTTATTATGGTTGTCAACTGCTTTCGCATATTCTGGAGCGGCTTTCTGTAATGCCGCTTTAACATCATTTAATGTTCCCATCCAGCCCTTTGATTTAATTGTGTTGGCATCAAATTTAATGCCCAGTGCTTGAGCCGCATCCGTTGCTTCCTTGGAAGGCTTAATAATATTACTTATTGCCGCTTTTAATCCAGTGCTGGCTTCAGCTGTTTTAATACCATTTGCAGTCAATACAGCAAAGGAACTGAATAATTCTTTAGTGCTTACATTTGCCGCCGCAAAGGTCGGGGCAACATTACCAACTACAGAAGCCAGTTCGCCGAAGGTTGTTTTACCTAAATTCTGAGCAACCATCATTTGATTAGCGATATCGTTTGCCTTGCTTGCTTCCAAACCATAAGCATTCAATGTCGAAGTAAGTCCATCAACTGCTGTCGATGTATCAGTAAATCCACCTTTTGCCGCTTTAACTGCAACCGTTAAATAATTCATGGCGTCCTTTGTTTGAACACCTGAAGAAAGTACATCATATAAACCTTGGCTCATGTCGTCTGTGCTCATGCCTGTTTTATTACTTAATTCAATTACTTGATTTCCTAAATCCTTAATAGGAACCTGTGTCTGGTCGGCAACTGTTGAAACCTTTGCCATGCCTGTCTGAAAATTGCTCCATAGTTTCGTCGCCGCCACACCTACCCCCACAATGGGCAATGTTAAATGAGTTGTCATTGAACTACCAACATCGCTCAACCTATTACCAATATCTTTAAAGCCGCTGAATTTCGTTTCGGTCTGCTTAATGCTTTCCTCTGCTCGTTTCATATTTGCCGCAAAGTTATCAATATTCAAGGTAAGTTTTGCCACAATGTTTCCGATTGTAGTTGCCATAAATCTCACCTCCTATATAAAAATAAAAGGGCTGATTATTAAGCCAGCCCCCGTCCTTATTTCAAGAGTATTTGCAGTCCTTTATTTTCTTTCTCGTCTTCTTTGAAGTGGGGGGTTTTCTTGTCCTCCAGTTGTGCTATAATATAGGCACATGCTTCATCGAAGCAATATGCTGTATATTCTTCATCTATAGCAAGAAGTTCGCTGGGTCTTACTTTAAATGTTCTGGCTGTCGCTATTGTGTTCAGTATCTCCTTGCTCTGCACGAAAGGATTTTAAATCTTTCACACCCCCTTGAGCATAATAAAATATTTCCATCTTCTGCTCATCTGTTAGGTCTTCACCCACGTCGGAGAATTTTGGTTCAACCATAGCATTTTCACAAACAACATCGATTATTCCAGCAAGGTCAGTAATTGTTTTTCCCTTGTCCTTTTCAACCTGTTTGCTTGCCTGTTTGCCTTCAAATAATTCAACCGCTACACCCATCAGAGCATTCGGAATCATGCCTTTACTTACCAGCCCCATTATGCTCAATCTTCTTAATTTAAGGGTAATTGTTTCCCCCACTTCAAATCCAATAATTTCAACTTCTTTAACTGCTTTACTCTTTATATCATTAATACTTGTTACAGCCATTTAAAATAATCCCCCTTCATTCATTAATTAATTGTGATATCTGCTGGAGTACTAATATTACCAGCCGCATCCACTGCATACACCTTGTATGCTCCAGTTGTTGCCAGTCCACTTGTTGCAAGGTCTACATTTGTATTTACTGAAGCAACTGATGCATAAGCACCTAATCCAACATTTACAAGAGCACTTAAATCGCTCAAACTGTCGACGGTTGCTGTGCCTATTACTAAATACAAGCCACCGAGTTCGTCTGATTTTGCTGACACAACTGCTGGCTTTGTAACTGGGCTTACTGAAACAAGTGTTACAGTTGGCGGAGTTGTGTCGTCAGAAGGCAATGCATCAACATAATCGATTGATTTAATTGGTTTCCCTGCCTTTGTTGCTTCACGAGCATCAATTTCGAATTCTGGGCTGAAGAAGTCTTTCTTAAAGGTAAGTTTTGGGGCTTTACCTGTGCAATTATTAAGAGTTATCTTTGTATAGTTCTTTATACTGTCGCCCTCATAATTTGCAACATAGATATCAGCCGCAAAGGGTTTCATTGTTGCACCATCAGCAAGTTTCGGGCTATCATAACCGATAATGTTATTACTGCCGTCCCTTCTAATTGTGCCACCTTCAATCAGTGAAGCCACATTTACATCAAAGGTATTATCTGTCAGTTTTAAAGTGTAACCATATAAAAGGTCTGGGGTTCTTGCAATAGCAAGTATCTGAGTATCGTCTCTTAATACTTTTTCAGCACCGTTGCTAATAACTGAATCAAGTTCAGCACTTTCGGCGGTTGTTACTCTGCAAGATACTCCGCCAGCCTTAACGGTCTGGGTTGTTGGGTCAAGTTCGTTCATTACAACCAGCTTAACACCATATAAAATATCTGCCATAAGAATTCACTCCTTTTTAAATAATTTCTTGTGGGGCTCTAAACTCCACACTTCGCATATAAGCCTTTACATCAGTGTCTAAATAATCTGGGGTTTCATTCCCTGTCGGCTCAAGTTTGCCGCTTAAGGCACTTTTTACTTCATTTATAATGCCGTCCATGGGGCTTATACTTGCCATGGGCACATATACCATAACATCTATATAAAGCCAGCCAGCTTTTCCGTTCCCAATGCTTAAGGTTTTATTCTTGTACTTAATAACGAAATAAGGCTTTTTACATTCGCCCTGTGGCTGTGCCAGCCAGTAAGTCGGATGCATGGCATTTAAGATATCATAAACCTCTTTTCTGGTCATTTTAATCACCAACTATTTTCTTATACTGTGCCAGTAACTCGTCTTTATGGCTTTCAATAGCATCCTCCAGCACTGCAAATCTTTTCGCATGTGCAAGTTCCAGCCATACACCATAATCAACACAGTGCATCACTGCACAGGTTAAATTCGTATCATTTTCCCAGTAACCTTCACCATGCAATTTCTGTTCAGCATTACCAGTTCTGTTTTGCCATGGATGATTTTCTTTTGCCCATGTTTCCATCTTTTTAGCGGCGGCATCACATACAACCCTTAAGGCTTCTTTCATTGTTTTTTCAGCACCCTTAAGCCCCAGTAATGTCGCATCAATGCTTCCTCTTTCAACACTTATACCACTAATGTCCATTATTATTCACCTCCAAATCGCATTCCCAGTAAATATCAAGGTTAAGAATATTTACAGCATTTTTCACAGTGTAGGTAATGCCTTTTACTGTAAAGAAATCATCTACCTGTATATCGAAGGCACTGTCATAAACTGCATACAATTTATAACTTCTTTGAGCAATTATGGTTCCAGCTTCAACCAGTGTCGGTATTAATGCACTATGCTTACTATTATCAAGTAAACCGTTAAAAGTTGCCACAGTATCGGGAGTGTCGGATACTGTATAGCCACCCATTCCATCGCTGGTCTTTGTAAATCTTTGCAGTGCAACACTGGAAGGCATTTTGTTGATTGCTTGCTGTACCTTTACTCTTACAGCATTTGCATTAAGCATTTACATCACCTTCGTCAACCCTTTGAACTATGCCTGTGCAATTACCTCGATACAACCTTGCCCGTCTTAACCAGTATTTTTCATTACTTACTGTCTTGATAGGTCCAAGGTCAATGCTGTCATCCTGTGCCTTTATTAAACAACCTTGATAAGAGGCGGTCTGAACATCACCATATTGGTCAAGTAATATTTGTAGGTCTGCATCACTAAAATATGGGAATTGAGTTTCTTGTAAGTTAAATTTTAAAATATCTATATCAGCCATTTAAGCCACCCCCTACTCGGGCAACTTTACAAGCTGTCTGTCCATAAAGCCATCAGCAATATTATCAGTAACTTTAAACTTATCGCCTTTTAAATAAACTTTGCCATTATAAATTAATGTCTTTTCGGCAATAACTTCAACGATTACAGGTTTATTTTCTGCTGGCTTTGTGGTTTTATTTTCCTCTGGCTGTGTTGCCGCATTCTTTGCCATGCACATTCACCTCCTAATAAAATACAAGGGGGCTATATAATAACCCCCTTACATAGCCAACATTAAGCAACTGTCATAATACCAACACTGTCGATATTCTCGAAGGAAGGTAAGAAGATACCACTTACAATAGTAAACACATTTACAGGATGTGGCTCTTTAATTGTTGCAACTGCAATACCAGTATTTACAACCGATACATCTGCTTCAGTTACACCATTCATCAAATCGGCTTCTTCTGGAGTTGTACCGAAGTAAGTGCTTCCGAGGTTGCCGCTTGGGATAAGTGTAAATACATTGTCTGGGAAATACTGATATGAACCTGTTGCCTTACCATCGTCACCGAGTAAAGCATATTTCTTCGTATATACTGCAATGGTAAGTCCTAACTTATCAGCAAGGTAAGTCTTAACCATTTGTTCGGATACATTTGCAAGGGTTGCTACTGTGCCAGTTGTTAAGAACATGTCGCTTCTGATTTTATTGGATTTAAGCAAGTAATTAAATGTCGTTCTTGTGCATATTGCAGAAGTTGGTCTATTGCCTGTATCTTCCTCAACTTTATCAAGTGCCGCTCTAATATCCTCAACTGGGTCTGGCTGTGCCGCATTACCAGCAACATCGTTCGCACCACCACAAGTATCCCATTTGTTAGCAATAGTGAATTTGTGAGTTGCATCAAACTTGTAATCGTAGTCATAGGCGATTCTGTTTGCACTGATTGAAATTGAACCAGTTGAAAGCAACTGCATTCTCATTCTTTCAGCCTGTACCCTTGCACCTTCAACAAGTTTAGTAATATCATCAAAGATATGATTAAGCAATGGGGTAAGGTAAGCACTGTTATTCAACTGGATAAGCCTGTTGATTTCCTGTCTGTCTTTTTCACCTACTCGCATTCCTTCTCTGAAGAATGGCATTTCAGTCTGAACGGATTTAAATCCAATTCTTTCTCTTAAAGTTGCCTTTGCGTCATAGTTTGCAGGGCTGATTGCTACTGGTAAACCCTGTGAACCTTTTATCCATTTTAAATCAATGCCCAGTTGCTTTTTAGCAGGAAATAATGTCTCGCCGAGGTAAGGCATTTTATTTTCTGGGGCATTTGTTACATAAGCCGCTATTTCTTTCGCATTTACATAATCGAAAATTGTAGGCATAATTGTCAACCTCCTCTATTAATCAATTTATTATTTTATAAATACAATTCTGCCTTTGAGTGCTGTAACTGCATCAGCACATGGAGCACTTGGTAACTTGTTAAGGTCAATAAACCCATGAATTATCATTGTACCCTGTGCGTCTCCGCTTGTTACATCTACATCGTGCATCAATACACCTTCGGCGTCTACACCAGCACCAGCCGCACCAGTTGCCGCACCATTTGTATTGTGTTCGGTTGCAAGTGTTGCAGGATTTGCGAGTATAGCATTTGCTCCGCCTGTGCCGCCTATAATGGTTCCTGCTGGTACAATCTTTTTCCCGTCTGTGTCGGCAACAATACCAGTATCATCAACCGTTACTGAAATGCCTACATAATGGTCGGGAAACTTAACAATAGATTTCTGATTGTTTAAATAATCAGTTTCAACAAACTTCATATCAATTACCTCCTAAAATTTATTTGAAAAAGTTTGTTCTTGCATCTTCAAGCCCCTTGCTTTCTTCTGCCCTTGCCTTTGCAAGTTGCTCACCGATACTTACAGTTGGGGTTTCACCTTTTGGCGGTTGCCCTGCATGTCCTGTTCCACCCTTGTTCACTTCACCAAACAGATAAGGCTTTGCTGTTTGCAGTCCCTTAATTGCATCATCCAATCCTTCAACTGAACCATCATCATTAAGTTTTAACTTGCTTTTATCTATAAAAGCAAGCACATCAGCACCAGTTTTATCGATTGAGTTTGCACCTATAGCCTTCATTTTAATGGCTGTATCAAGGGCTTGCTGTTTTAGTTTCGTGTCAAGGTCTTTGTTTGAGTTCTGTAAAGTTTCAATTTGCTTTACAAGTGTATCATTGTCTTTGTTGGCTGTCTTGATTTTTTCAAGTTCGCCATTTGCTGTGTCGAGTTGGTCTTTCAATGATTTCTTTTTACCAATTTCATCGTCCAATCTTGCCTTCGGCACATAGATGTCTTCCTTGCCATCGTCAATTAATACTTTTGCCTTGAGCTCTGAGGCTTTGTCATTAATAAACTTGGCAATGCCTTCAACGGTTGTAACCTTTGTTAAGTCAACTCCCTGAAGCAATTCATCAATTTTCATATCTTGTCCCTCCTAATTTTAACGGTATTAGTACCGAACTTTTAATTTACAACCATGTATTATTTAATCAGTTGTATGCCCCATGGAGGCAAGGCATATTAATATATAATATCTTACAATATTATTAATCTTACAATATTATTATACATGATTATATATCACATTAAGTGTAAAGATAGTGTAATTCAGAGAAAAAAATAAGCCCAGCAATGGGCTTATTCAGTTGGTTCTCTTTTCGGGCAATCCGCTTTATTTTCCCTGTACTTTGTGGGCTTAATAGTAAACTGCTTACAAGTTTTTAAATCCCTGTTAAACTTACAGCCGCAACACTGGGGCACAAAGGTAATTTCTATTTCTTTGGGTTGCTGTGTGAACCGTTTTTCTTCATCGTTCATATAGAACACCTCACTTTATTACAATATTATTATATAATATTTATACTGTAAATGCAACTCTTATTTTAAAATTTTCGCTTGCATAATTAAAATATTTTTTATTCTACCATACTCCTTCATCTGCTTTGTGGTAAACCCCAGTATTTCAATCCTTGTATCTTTATCAAATACTACTTCTGATTCTGCCCAGTTATCCGTCATTAATGCCTTTGTACCTTTATCAGCATAAAATTCAATCTGAACTGGTCTGCCTTTGAATACATTTGCACCAGCATTAAATGAGGTACTAATAAATGATTGATTATTATACTTAACACCAGCCAAACTCTTTGTCAATTCATCCGCCAGTGCTTTCGCTTCTTCTTCAGTTGTACCATACTCAATATTTACGAGTCCCTCTTGTATCTTGTCACTCATTTTAATGCCGCCCTGTTTAAATATATATTGCATAGTATTAGTATCAACATTTCTTACAAGTTGCATACTGTCAGTGAGTTTATCCTTGTTTATTACTGCACTAAAATTATCAATCTGTTCAAGATACCTTGATTTTGTTGCCAGCCCTGCCGCTACTTCATTATCATAGTTACCAGTATATAGATATTCATTAAGACTGAAACTATTTCCAGTTCTTACATAATGTCCTATGGCGTCCCTATCATCACCGCTTAACTTGCTATAAAACTGATTTACTTTATCTTCGATTTCTGCCTGTGTTATAATTTTATAGTCATTTGCGTCAAAGGCTTTCGCTATTACGTCGAATAAAGTTGGATGGTCTTTTCGCCACTGATTAAGTGTCTGCCCTTTGCCATTGTTTAACCAATCAACAAGGTCATCACCAATTTCATCAAGGCTTTTCGGTATGAATGCCTCTTGCCAGCATAAACCATTCGGATGGTCAAAGGGTACTTTATCCATTGGATAAACCCCTGCCCCCATACCATAACCATTCTGTTCAGCCCATGTATCGCATATATCAGTTCTACCATGCATCCTTGAAGAATGGCTTGAACTTAAGTGCCATTTTATACCCTCAACATAAGGATTATTTTTACAACTGGCTATTAAAGATAATTCTGCACTGTGGGTAATTGTTGTCCTTGCCAGCCTTAAGGCATTATATTCAAGATTGTTGTTCCATGTTGCATATCCATCCCCCAGTATATTTTTAATTTTATCATTATCCCATAACTTTCGGGCTTCTGGGTTGACATAGTCCTGTAATACTTTACTTAATTCAGTTGCCGATAATTGCTGGGCTTGCCCAGCGGCGATAATCTTTTGTAGATTTGCACCGCTGGATTTCGCATAGCCCCATATTCTATCTGATAAACCGACTCCGTCTTTATATAGGTCACCACTGTAAAATTGTCTCATTACGTCATAAGGTATTTTCCCGAATGCCTTTCCGAAGTTTGCGTCAGTAATACCAGCATTTTTAAATATATCTTCTGTCATTAATTGCATCATGCTTGCTGGTATAGTTGCCGCCTTAATGCCATACTGGTCGGTAATTCTTAATATATCGTCATGCAACCCTCTGATATAACTTGCATAATATGCTCGAGTTGCACTGCCTTCCTTGCTTTGTCTAAACTTATCCACAAGTTCATCCCCAGCCTGTTTATAAGCCCTCAATATATCAAGGTCAACATTCATCCCCAGTCTTAACTTTTGCCCCAGTGCTATATTATACAGACTTTGCAAGTATTCGTTCATAATTATCACCTACCATTGAAAGCGTCCAGCTTTGCCTTATATTCTCTTTGTAACAATGCCACATGAAGAACGTCATCTGGGGTTGCCCCCTCTGGCTTGCCTTTTAACCTATCTATAAATTTCTGAAGTTTTGCCTGTGCAAACCTTATATCTGGGTTCGTTCTCATTACTATAAATTCAGTCTTACATTTTGGGCATTCATAATAAGTTATTTCAATGCCCTTGCCTATCTTACGAGTCTTCAAATTTACTTTATCAGTATTAAAATGCTTACCGCAGTAAGTGCATTTTACTTTTAAACTCATTACTTATTTCCCCCTTCATCATTGCCTTCTTCTGCTGGGTTGCTACCCCCTTTTCCTGCTGTACCACCGCCAACATTGCCTTCATTACCCTTGCCGCCATTAAGATTCTGCTGGTCTAAATTATTTCCAATCTGAAATTGGTCTTGGGTTGCATTATTAATATCAGTCTGTTCAGTAAGGATTTCATTCCATTCGCCATCTTCATCCTCAATATCACTGTAATCCCTAATATATGATTTATGGCTTCGAACATTACCTTGCACTTCTTTAATTGCAAGTTCTTTCTTTGCTTCCTCATCTTCTGGGATAGGATAATTATGATTAATTACCATGTTTGTCGCTGTATTAATATATTGCTTTGCCTGTAAATCTGGATATAGGTTAAACTGATTAATACACTTTGCAACAAATCGAACCATCCATTTAATAGCAGGTTCCCAGTCTAACCATTTTTCTTCACACCTTGCAATTAAGTCATAAAACATAAATCTCAATGCCTTTGCACTTGGCACATTTCTTAAATCTTCTGGTCTCGGCTGGTCCATGATTTCATACATATCACTCTTAAGTCTGTCAAGGTAACTATCGGCTGGCTCTTTAAATGAAAAACTACTGCTTAACATTTTGGCGTCTGCTGATTTGCCGTCTTCAATGGCTGGGTCTGTTTGCAGGTCAATAATTGCATTCGGAGCAATCTTAATATTCTTTAAACTATTGCTGTCTGCATTTGTAAACACTGGCTGTTCAAACATTCTAAACCTTAAGGCATCTCTGTAATCTGAAGATACATGGTTGTAAGCATTTTGCATATCCATTAATTCCTTCACATCACTATCGCCATCAATGTCCCCAGTTAAGCCACCGTTTATAATTACCCTGCAAGGAAGTTCATCTAATAAAGTATCCTTATTTTCCACTTCCCCGATAGGTTCTGCAAACCCATTATAAACACCACTTTCAATAAAACAATGTCCATTTTCGCCCATATAATATTTCCATCTATGCCACAACTGTTCGCCCAGTGGTTTATTAGCAGTTTCAGCATCCATATAAGCGATAATTACTTGATTTACTTTTGTATAATCGTTCGGGTCAACTTCATAAGTGAATTCTGTCATTGTGTAATACTTAAACACAATTTCCTCATCTGGGTTCGCTTGCACTGTTAAAAGTACTCTTTTGCCTATGGTACAATCAAGAAATGCCCTGCTGGTTTTACCCCAGAAATCTTCGTCATCAAATATTTTGTCAAGTATCATTCTTTTCTGTTCTGCATTGTCCTTGTCCTTTTTATCAAGTGGCTTGAACAATATATCTGGCTTTGCACCAAACATAAATCGTCTTTGTTTCTGTAATAGCTTTTTAGTGTGGTTTCTTATATCCTGTGATGGCACATAATCAAGGTCTGTTGGTATAATCCAACTTTGTCCCTGTGTTAGTTCATGCAATGCATCTTCTGGGGTTGCCGCCTTACCACCATAAAAATAATAATACTTTAACACCTCATTTCTTTCTTTTAATAAATCTGGGTTATTACTGTAAACACCGAGCAAGTTCATTGAAATATTGTTATTACTTGCATTCATGTTCGCATTAATTGGATTTTCCATCAATAATTCCTCCTTTATGAATATATATTTAAAGTTATGCCTTTTTAAAGTGCTTAAACCCCTATTTTCAGGTATTTCGTTTCATCTATCTTGCCATGTAAAGGGTTTTCTTGGAATGCCTCTTATACTTATACCTTCGCATTTTGCTTGCTTATAATAAATCCGATATTTTTTAATGGTATCGGAGCATTTACTGCAATAGCCGCCACATTTCTTAAATCTATAAATACACTGCCATCGGTATCCTTTAAATCATAAAAACGATATTTTCTTCCTTTTATTTTGTGCACCTTATAATAATAAAAATTGTTCACTACATTATCGAGTTCTTGTTCGCTTGCTGTACCTTCTATACATTGCCCCCCTTTTAACCATATTAAATAATCATACATCTTATTTCCTCCTTGCACCTTTACCACTGTAATTCTTTCTATGCCTGTATAACAAACTATCTGTATATACTGCATAACGATTTCTGTCCATACAGTGGTCATTTTCTTTTAATGGTTCATCAATGCCTCTTTGTGTGGCTTTTTCATCCCATATATAAGCACTGAATTCCCTTTTATCTTCAATGCAATCGGGTTCGATTGTAAACTTCCCTTCTTGTAATTTCACCCCCACTGCCTGAATACCTTTTATTACATTGTTCTTCGCTGGCACTATCTGAATATTTCTTTCTTTAAAGAATGTCCTTGTTCTCATTTCAGCGATTAAACTGGTTGCACTTGGGTCAACTGTAACATATCTTACATTGTTGCCGCCTATAAAATCAATCAAGTCATTTACATAATCCCTATCTGTTTTCTGTTTACCTCTGTCCCTGCCGCTGTAATAGTAATAATCAAATAAATGATAATGTTCATCTCTTACACCATATAATCCGAAAGTACATGGATTCTGTGTACCATAGTCGATACTTACAAACAATCTTTCGGCTTGCTGTTTCATAAAGGGTTCATGTTTAATGTTTCTTTCTTCATCAAACATATCATAAATAACACCTTCTGCCAGCACCCATAAACCCAGTATATATCTCTTATAGAATATGCCAGCATACATTCGCTTATATCTGTCTTTTACTTTTTCATTTAAACTTAAATTGTCATCCATAGTAAAATGAAGATATAATGCAAGTTTTTCATCTTTTTTATCAATCCAGTTTGTCTTGAACCAATGATAAGGTCCGTCTGGGTTACAGTTAAACCAGTATTTTGAACCTTCTACTGAACAACGTCCTGTCGCTTGGTTCACGAAACTTTCTGGCATAAGTGCAACTTCATCAAAGAAACACCCTGCAAGTGTAATACCTTGAATTAAATCTTGGCTGGCTTCATCTTTGCCGCCGAATATATAATAATAGTTGCTTGCTACTGTACCATCTTTCCTCTTATTGCTAATAATTAAAAGGTTGTCCGCCCTGTGGTCTTGTACTACATAGCCCCTACTTTTTAACATTCGCTTAAGTGGTTGCACAACATTTCTTCGAAATGAACCTATTGTTTTTCCACACATACCGAGGTTCTCACCGTTAAATGTCTCATTTCCCCATATTACATATGATAAAGCCATTGAAACAGTTTTACCGCTTCTTATTGCCCCATCTGCTATAATAGCATCATAATCTCTGTATGGGCTTGCTGGCATATACCATGTCAAGACCTTTTTCTGTTTTGTACTAAATGGCTGAAACTTAAATACTGGTATAGCCAATTTATTCATCATTGCCATTGTCATCACCCCAGACTTCGTCAGCCTGTGCATTCATTGCATCTATAAAGCCATCGTTTTCGGGCACTGTAATTTCGCCGCTTGCCTTTTTCCTTTCGAGGTCAAGTTTCTGTTCTGCAACAACAACCTTTCTCAAATCAAGAGCATTTGCAAGCCCAGTCGCCAACCTTTGCCCCTCCTGTATTTTTTCAAGAATATTTGCTATTCTTTCAAGTGTACCGACTTTATATTGTCCGCTGTCATATTGTAATTGTTCCTCTTTATGGTCTAAAATATCATTTACAATACTTAATATCTTCTCCCATGTATCATAATGCTTAACACTTAACTCCGCTCTCCTATCACTTAAACTGGTTGCAATTTTATTTTCTGCCTCAGATATAACCCTTTCTTTTAAGTCTCGCCTTGCTTCCCTCCACTGGTCTTTCAGTGCTATTTTTTTCACTGATTCATAGGATATACTGTACTTTTTAGCAATATCATTATATGTGCAATCACTATTCACATATTCGAGTTTCATCTTGGCATTACGATGAGCCTTTTCATCCATATTCATTCAAACACACCACCTCATTTATTAAATAATTTTCGCTTTCTACATGATAACTTTTTCCCCTTTTGTTTTCGTACCTTAATCAAGTCTTCTATTTTGTTTATATAGCGGCTGTTTGTGCTTAACCTTACCAAACTCCTTAAATAATAATTGCTTGCCCTGCTGGGTATTTTCTGCCTAAGCACAAAGTTAATCGCATCCCTGCCAGCCTTAAAACTTTTTAAATGGGTATGCCCTTTATCAAAGTCTTTGTCTGTATTATATACCACAATGCCACCATCAGCATTAAATATAATAAAATTGTCTTTATGATATTTCATACAGCCCATTGATATTATTTCATCCCCTTCTTTTTATTTGTGTTGTTTTTCCTATATAGAGAAACACCACTTAAATAACTTTTTCCCTGTTGAACACCGTTCATCAAGGAGTTGAAATGTGGTTCAACTTGTTTCCACACTATTATTATATAATACGACGACGAACATTAAGTGTAAAGATAGTGCGTCGCCGCATCTTTCTCATGGGTTTTTTATAATTTTTTATGATTTTACATATATTTTTATATAATATTCAAAGTAAATAATTTCACTGGTTGCAAAGTTTACCAGTTGACAAGTATATAAATATTCTATTTTTTACCTATATTATTCCTTATGTTATTACTTATATGTATAAAAAAGTAACTACCTATGTCAATTCATAAGTAATTACTTCTCTTTTCTTCGCCCCTACCAACTGGGGATTTTCTTTTGTACCGCCGCCCTTACTGGGTTTTATCTCTTGTTCTTGCTGTGTTCTTTATCATATTGTTCCGATAAATATAGATTCTTCTTTGCCTCTACACCGCCAGCCTTCCAACATACCCATAATATTCCGATTATAATTATGCCGCTAATAACCAGCACATCCATTCTTATTTCCCCCTTTCGATTACTCTTGCCGCCCACATGTCAGCACTATGCAATAATAAATATAATGGAGTCTCTTTGCCTTTAATGTCCTGCCCTGCTGGAGTATATAAACCATTATGATATAATATTGCATTATATTCATCTATGGTTAAATCCATATACTGGCTTATTGTGGTTACACTAATAAATTCATGTCGGATATTTAATAATTTTTTATTTACCTCAAATCCGCCAGTTGGAATCTTTTCTGTCCTTACTACCTGTCCGCTTACTATTAAATTCTTTTCTTCATATGCTGGCACATAATAAGGTTCTCCATTAAGCCCCATTTTACCAATGTCATGAAGTAAACCTGTAATCTTTATTGAATTTTCGTCTACCCCTGCATTAAGTGCCTCGTTCATCTTTGTCATAGTTTCATATACATTAAGGCTGTGTTCTGCCAACCCTCCCTCTTTTGCAAGATGATATTTACTACTACATGGGGCTTCATAAAATCCATGTATAGCCATATACAATGCCAGTTCTGCAATTCCTCTCCTTTCTGTACTGTGTAAAAGATTCATAATTTTATATTTATTTACCATTATTATCCTCCTCTGGATTAATAAATTTACTTTTACATTGTTGTCGCCCTTTTAAAATAACCATCATATTTGATATCGCCTGTGCCTTTAACTTTTTAATACTGTCCTCACTACAATTTAAATCCAGTGCTATATCTAAAATATCCTCACCATCGATATAATATTTTCTTAATATTTTACTGTATGCCTTGTCTGCCCTTTTTACATCAATGGTATCAATTATTTCATTTATTTCCTTTATAGTTACCTCCAATTCAGCGATTTCTGTTTGCACCTGTGTAAGTCTATTCAATTCTGTCTCTGTGTTGGTTACATGGGTTGCATGAGGCATTCCATCAAATCTCATGGCTGATATGGGTTTTGGTCCACTATTTAATATTCGTCGTTGTTCACTTTTTAATTTTAATAATCTTCCTTTTAATAAGCAGTACTCCCTAAAAAATTGTTCAATTTCTTTATAGGATTTTCTGCCGCTACCTTTTGCACCCATAGGAGCACCCCCCTTAATACTTACTTCTTCTCCTTTTCTTACCCTACCTTTTTCTTATTAGTATGATACTAATAATTGCATAGTTTGCAAGGTCAAGCAATGTGTCGATTATTGTTTCATCCTTTACCTTTTGCACACCCTTTTTAATAATACTTTTGAACCTGTTTACCTTATCTGATAACCTTACTGCCAAACTTACTTCACCGAACTCGTTATATAAGTCTTCAACACTACTGCCATAATCAGCATTTTTCGCTATATAGGTATCCAACATCTGTTCAGTTATTTCCCTAAACATGGCAACATCCTCGGGTTCCTCTTCTTGCCCCAGTGCTTGCCGCATTGTTTTCCCCATTTCCTGCATACCTTTATTGAGATTATTTACTGCCTGTGTAAATGGGTCGTTCTGCTGTGCCATAAAATCAACTCCTCTTGAATTCAGATGCAACAATGTCATTATATGTGCCATACATTGCCGCCAGTGTTTGCTCCATACCTTGCTTTAATGCCTCCATATATTTTATTGTGTCCATAAATTCCTCCGCTGTCTCTGCTATAAAATAGCCGCCTTGATTACTGCATATAGGTTTCCCCTGCCTTCTTAATTCACCAATCATTATTCTGGCTGTGACTGGGCTTGCATGTAATGCACTACTATGAATCGGGTCATCCTTTGTATGCCCCAGTATTTTTTTATATACAGCATCAAGTTCTGTCTGTTCAAACTTTCGTTCTTTTTTCTGTTTCATAAGCCCTTCCTCCTTTTTATCTTACACTAAATATATAGTATTTTTTACTAAATATTAAAGCAAAGAATAAAAAAAAATAAGGGCTTTTATGCCCCTATTTTAATTTATATTTATTAATTAAATCATTACTGTATCCTCTTTTACTTAATTCCTTTGCTATAACACCAGCTTCAAATTCGGCGTCCCCCAGTGCAACCATAACACCCTCATTCATCACACCATGTTTATCTATTGTATAATTTATTCGCCTTATTTTTTCATCTGCCTTTTGTAAGTTCCTTAATTCTTCAACTGCATCAAACATATCTTTTCCCTCCTAAAATGTATAATCATAATATTCATCTCGTTTGCCGATAAGCACTGTGCCACCGCTTGTATAACCCTTTAATTTATATCTGCCATCTTTTCTCAATGTTGCTGTTTCCACTGGGGCTTCTATATCTGGCTCATATTTATAATCCTGTGCATCGCTCATTCCGTTCTTGTCAACCCTTGTCGCCTTATCCCTTTGCAACTTTATTGTCTTACCGCTGGGGCTTACCCCTGTAATTGTATAAGCATGTCGGTCACTCCACATTATAAGAGTTGCACCCATTCCAATTTCTGGCTTTGCTGGCTTTGTATTTTCATATATGTTATTTATTAAACTTCCTATCATATTAATACCTCCTTAAATTAGAGGGGGCTTTGTGCCCCCTGCTTACTTTAATATAATGCCACTGGGTTTTCCAACCACTCAAGGGCTTCATCTAATGTTTCCCAGTCTCCATATGTGCTATAATCAAATTCACCATCAAATCCTTCAACTGGGGTTTTACCTAATATGGTAAGCGGTTCATCTTCGTCCCCGTCCACCAGTTGTATTGTATTGCCTTCAATGTCCTTCGGGTCATCTTGGTAAATTGTCATCCATAATGTAACACCCTTGTAAGTTACTGCATACCCCTCATTCTGGGTCATACTTTGTAACACATTCTTCAGTTATGTCTTTTAATACTTTGCTCATATGAGCACCTCCTTAAAGTTTTTTATCGTGTACCCCTTCGGTACAATTATATTATATTATATAATAATATAAATTGCAATACTTTTCAATAAAAAGATGAGGTTTTTATGCCTCATCTAAATATCTTTCATACAAGCCCCACATTTTAGTAAATTTCTTATCTGCCCTTTTTTCGCCCAGTTTTTCCAAATCCTTGTCATAATCATAATTGTTTTGTTTGCACCATTCATCAAAGGTAAGTTTCGGCTGGCTGTTTACTGTATATTCTCCCATACTGTCACCCCCTTAAAAGGGTACTTGACTTCTTTCGCTTAATGCTAAAATATCCACCATTAATTTCTCCATTGCCATATCCTGTTCAATTTTACCAGTCTTAATCCCAAACTCTGCCCCTTGTATAAGCCTTAATACTGCCAGTAAATTATTAAGGCTGTAACTGCCTACCTTATCCCTTACATGGTTTATCTGCCAACTACTTAAACCAGTTGCCGCAGTTATTTCCCTGTTCTGTTTATCCTGCATGGCTTGCACCATCATAACATTTTTAAAATTCATATATAGTATGGCTATTATTTTAATCGGGCTTTCATTCCTTTCCTTCAATTCCTTATATAATTGAAATGCAAGGTCTGCATCCCCTGTCAGCATTGCCGCACTCATATCAAACACAACATCTTCGGGGAGTGGAGTTACTAATTCCTCAATAGTTTTATTATCTACAAAGGGCAATCTTTTCAGTTTATCCAATTCCAGTTCAATTCTATTAAAATCATAATTGCACCTTTCAGCAATCACTTCAGCGGTTGCCTTGTTTACAGTTATATTTTTCATCACATAACTTACCAACTGGGGTTCTGTAAGTTTATCAAATTCAACAACATCATCCTTCATTGCATGGTAAAAAGAACTTCTTTTATCAAGGTTGTAATATATAAGCACAACCTTATTTTTTCCGATAAGTTCTTTTATTCTATCCCAGCCACAATCCACATTTAATAATTCACTGTCATTATATACTGCATACAATGCCTTTTTTCTGAATAGGCTGGGGGCTTCCAGTTTTGGTATTAAGTCCGAAAATTTATCCGTTCTTATAATGTTACTGCTCATTTTGTTCATATACATTTTCATCATACCACTTTCAACACCAGTAAACACATATAAATTTTTAGTCATGCCAGTAACAATTTCATTCTTCAAATCAACTAAATCCATTTATTAAACCTCCCTCCATATTTTTCTCATATCCAGTATAAACATATCAAATAATGATTGTTTACTTACACCCTTAAGAGTAAACTTTTTCTTATAGTCATAAAGAATAAACATAGATTTAAGGTATCGGTCATCCCTTGTTTCAATAATCCTTTTTCTGCCAACATTAATCATCATATAGAAAAATAATGCCAGTGGATAACCATCTTGGTCATCTTTTATCTGTATATGCTTGCCAATATTGAAACTGTTTAATGTGCTTACCTTGCCAACATTGTCATAAACTGTTTCACAGAACTTATATAACTTTGCCGCCCCTATATCCTGCAATTCTTTTATCTGCCCTATATTCTGGGCACACTGCAATATTAAATTATCATCAGTTACTTGCTTTAATTGTTCCACTGTATAAGGTTCTAGCCAGTAAGTTTGTCCCCTGCTTTTTATTGTACTTAATATATTTGCTGGGTCTGTAATACTCATTATAATATAACAATGTTTCGGCGGTTCTTCTGCCACCTTAAGCAAGGCATTTTCTGCCTGTGGGGTCATGTCATCGGCATCCTTTAAAAAGTAGATAATATCGTGGCTTAACTTATTTGCTTCATCAATTAATACCCTAATATTATCTACCTTTAAAGCCTCTGGCTGTACTACTGGCACACCCATTATTTCCGCCAGTGCCTTAACCATTGTACTTTTTCCCTGTCCTTTATCCCCTGCCAATATAATAAACTGGGGGAGGGCATTCTGTGCCCTTAAACCCTTAAATTTATTGAAAAGTTTTGTTTGTCCTATAAGCATAACATAAGCACCTCCGCCTCAATAAGCGGTTTTACATTGCTTTCCCATTTAATCTTCGCATTAAGTTCGATAAATGTTTGTAATACTTCCTTAAAGAAATCGGTTTCATTATCCCTATATTCATCCAAATCTTCGGCATATAGTTTCGGGATACTAATATAATCAAAGTTGCCCAGCAACTTATATTTTATAATATCAAGTAGAAAATAACTGTATAACTTTGCAAACTGCTTAAGGTCTTTGCCGTCCATGTAAAGCCCCTCAATTATTTCAATACACTTATCGGCATGTTCTGCCAGTATTTCATCAGTAAGTTTGAAAAATGTTGCATAATCTGCCGAACCGAGTGCATTTACCACATTTTCAAGGGTTATATTTTCATTATAACCACAACATTTATCCAGCATGGTAATTGCATCTCGCATTCCACCCTCTGCCAGCTTTGCAATATATTCGAGGGCATCCTGTTCATAATTATAAAATCCATCTGATCCACCCTTACCCATTATTTCTTCATTTTCCATTGTGAGTATATATTGCAACCTTTTAACGATATTTACTGTACTGTGTTTTTTAATATCAAACCTTTGCACCCTGCTTAATATTGTTGCTGGTATTTTCTGAGGGTCAGTTGTGCACATCATAAAAATTGTTTTAACTGGGGGTTCCTCTAATACTTTCAGCATTGCATTCCATGCACCAGTTGTCAACATATGGCACTCATCTATAATATAAACTTTCCATTCACAGTCCATGGCTTTAAACTTGCTGTCGTCTATAATAGCCCTTACATTATCAACTCCGTTATTACTTGCACCATCTACTTCAATCGGTTGCCCTTTGCCGCCATTTATTGCACTTGCTAATATTCTCGCCAGTGTTGTTTTTCCTGTCCCTGCTGGTCCTGTGAATAAATATGCTTGCTTAACTTCCTTTTTATCAATTTGATTCTGTAAAATATGCTTAACATTTTCCTGTCCAACCACATCATCAAAGGTTTTAGGTCTGTACTTTGTTGCTAAAGATTCCATCGAAATCCCTCCTAATTTAATCCCAAACTTATTTTTAATCTATCATCAAGTTCCTGCATTTGTGGGTCAGTTAAATGCCCCACCCATTCACCCAGTCTCCTCTTATCAACTGTTCTAACCTGTTCCAGTAATATTGTCGAAGGCATAAATAATCTAATATTCATATGCACTGGCAATTTCTTTTTATGTTGTGAAGTTAGAAAAGCCACTATTGTCGTCGGGCTATGAGTGTTACCCACATCATTCTGAATTACTACTGCATACCTGTCATTACATTATTCTGAACCTACTTTTTCATTGCCTAATTCTACAAAGTAAATATCACCCCTCTTCACTTGTTTCATATATATTACCTCCCTTTAATCCTCACCATACAATTCCTTCCATGCCTTATATAATTCATTAAAATCATCTTCAGGTAATGCCACATAAGATTTTCGAGGGTCACCATAATTAAACCTTATGCCACAGAACCTTCGCCCCATACTAAACATTTCTTCTTTTATCTTGTCAAACCATGATTTTTTTAGACTTACACTTTGTTGAAGTTTTGTTACTGTTTTATCATCAAGCAATGTATATTTATCTATTAAATCACCTTTCATAAAAGGGGTTGCACCACTGTTCGGCTGTTGTTTCATACCCAGTGTTTTCGCCCCTTGTTTTTCACTCTTATCGCTGTAATATCTTGTTGGCTTCATTCACTTTCCTCCTTTTTTATATCCCTGCTTATCCTTAATAAATATGATGCTGTGCCTGTAACCCATGGGTCATCCAGTGGTAAGTGAAATCCTGTACTGGCATCCCAGTCTGAAAAGGCTTCAGCATATGGCACTTTCGCCGCTATTTCTGGATATTGTGCTTGTAATTTTACAAGTTCCCTGCCCCAGTGGTCAAACTGCTGGTCAGTTATAAGATTTTCATTTATCCTATAATATAAACAACTATGAACCAGCATTTGTCTTCGTCGCCTATTTATTAGTTCATATATTTTCTGGTCTTCTGGGCTTAAATGTAGGGGCTGGGGCTTATGGATTGGCTCTTGGTTTTTCCTTGCCTGTGCCTTTGCCTGTGCCTTTTTCTGTGGCTTTACTGGCATATTAAATAATGTTTTCTGTGCCATTTATAAGCCCCCCTTTGTTACCTAACTGTTTACAATATCGTCATATTTCTTAAGCAATTCCGCCATGTCTGGGTCATCCTTTGCCATCATTTCATAAATCTTTCTTTCCTCAATTTCCTTTTTTCTGCTGTCAAGTTTATCCTTAATGGCATTAAGTGCAACCAGCTTTTCCTTCTTGTTTACCAATGAAGCAACATCAATCTTCTGAATAATCCATGCTGTCGCTAAATCCCTGTCATTCTGTGTATTACTGTATTTCTCGAATATTGCTACATTAATTCCGTACTGGGTTTCAACTGCAACATATTCACCTTTCTTTAAATCTGTGATGTCAGTTAAATAACAATACTGCTTTGTAGTCTTTCTCCCTTCTGTGTAAACATTACCTTCATAAATAACCTTTGCAACTTTTATCATCTTGTTACCTCCTAATTTTTATTTACACTAAATATATAATAAAATAAGCCACTTATTAAAGTGGCTCATTAAAATATTTAAAAATTTTTACCAACCATAGCAATTCACTTTTTACCATTTTTATCAGTCCATGTAACAATTCTGATTTTAAATGGTCTTCTCTTCTTGGTTTCCTTCATCTTCAATTACCTCCTTTTCCTCAATGGCACTTTTAACAACCCAGCCAGTCCATTTAATTTCTGCCATCTTTGCCTTAAGTGCTTCATATTCCTGCTGTAATTCTGCTTCAGTATTATAAGGGTTTATGTGAAAGTGTCCGCCGCACTCTGGTCCGATTCCATAATGTAAACTTACAGGATGTGTCAACTTTCTACCGCATACCATGCAAACACTTGTCGGCATTGGTTGCCCCCATAGTTCCATTTTCACCATACCTTTTGTCTCCTGTAATACTTTGCCAACCATAACCCTCATCGGCATTGGTTGCCCATTATTCCACTTATCATTAAAATCCCACTGCTTGGTCATGTATTGTCGCACCTTAATTCGGTATATCGTATCATCTATCTTGCCGTCTGCTGGCTTTTCTTGTGCCCCCTCTTGTATTAGTACCTTCGTTTCTTGCTTAAAATTAAGTTGTATTGTTATCTCGCCATCAAAGTCCTTAAGGGCTGTATAAGCGGCGGCACTATTTTTATAAATTGTGCCATTCACTTTTAAAGGTTTTTCCCAGTTTAAAAGGTTCAACATTTTTATCCCTCCAACCATTTTATAAGTATATTATATAATAATATTGAAGGTAATGCAACTCTTTTTTATAAAAAGAATAGGGCTTTTTATGCCCTATTCTGATATAACTTTGTTTACTTGTTTTGCAATATCATTAAACACAATCGGTTCACTTCTTAAATATTCGAGAAGTTTTGGTCTACCTTGAAATTTAAGTGGTTCATCATTTTCATCACACATTATTTCCCCAGTTTCAATATCTAAAATATTAAACCATGCACCGCTCTGTCTTATAATGTCATACTTAATAGCAAGGTCAACGGTATCCGCCAGCACATCAATTCCAGTTTTATATTTCAGTGTATAAAATCCCATTCGGCGGTCTGGTCTACATATTTTAGTTTTAGCAATATCCATATTTACGAGATTTCCTGCTGGTTCTGTCGCCTTATTATTTGCCAGTTCTTGATTATCCTCAGTTATAAATACCCCTTTTCTAAATAAGATTCGCACTGCATACAGATGTTTTAATGCCCTGCCGCCACTTGTCTTATACAGGTTATAAGGGTTCTCAATATCTTCCCTTACTTGGTTTATCATAATTAAGGCAACTTTATACTTATTCAGTAAAGGCGAAACCCTTGCTGAAAATTGTGCCATTGTTCCAGCAATACCACAATAAGCCTTCTTTTCCAGTGTTTCCTCATATAGTTGCTGTGGTATTAGCATCGGGATACTATCAACAACCACAATGCAAACATCCCCCGATTTAATAATATCGAGTACCATTTGTAATATCTGTTCGGCTGTTTGATTTTGTGGTCTGATTAAATACAAGTTATCAACATCAACACCGTTAAGCCTTGCCCAGTCTTCGTCCAGTGTATTTTCGGCGTCAACATATACAGCCTTTTTCGGTCCTTGTTCTTCAATGTTATCAATATCCTGCTGTAACTGCTGAATCCTTTTCTGGTCAGATTTATTATTCTTTGCTTGTAATTCATCCAATTCGGTTTTCATGCTGTCGAGTGCTTCATTATATTCCCTTAAGGCTTTTTTCTGTGCTTGCCCTACACAATCAAGGGCTGTGGTTGTTTTGCCACCACCCTCACTTCCAAAGAATTCAACTGCCTTACCTACTGGGATTCCACCATAAAGCAAGTAATTTGCTCTCGGGCTGGAAAATGGTATTCTTTCACTATAAATAATGCTCGTGCCTTTTACCACAATATTTTCCTTAAACTTTTTATTTATATCATTCATTAGTAAATCAAGATTATTCATTAAGTGCACCCCCTGCATATTTACAATCTTCATGGCATACTGGGCATTTAATAATATTAAATGTCAATACAGGGCACTCCTTTTTCAATAAGTCGAACAACTTAAGGGATAATTCTCTGATTTCCCATTGTGCTCGCTGGCATAACCTTAATTGTAAGAAGTGTCTTAATTCCCTTGCATTCATAGTCATAACCATATTCGAATCTGTTGCAATAGGTAAAGCATATCTTGCATCTTCCTTCGGTATATCCAAACCCCTTAAATCCTTGTATGCCTGTTTCATGTTATTCATGGCACTTATATAAATTTTCAGTGCCTTTTCATTTTCCCTTATTGTTGGCGGCACAACATAACTAAAATATTCAGCGTCAACATACCTTTGAGATTGTATAGAATAACTTGCAACCCTGTGTCGAGTAAGTTGCTGTTGTGTAACCCTACTTACACCCTCAATATAGAATGTAAAGTTTACATGTTCAATCGGGCTTTCATGCCCCATTAATAACTTTTCCCTTACAAACTTCTCCATCTTTTCCTTATCTGGAATATCACCTATGCTGGTTTCAGTCACAGGTATTTTAATCTCATGTGGCTTTACTTTACTATAACATGTCTTATATGCCACATACAATAATTCGAGTGGGCTTTGTGTGCCCCTTGCTAAATATACCTCCATTATAACACCTCCAAATCGGTATATACAAAGTCGTGAATATTTGCAGTATATTTATCGTCTGAATCAATATTTACATCAACCAATCTATTTGAATAAACTGCAACAACTTCGCCAACTTTGCCGCTGTATTTTCCTTTCAAGATTCTAACCCTTTGTCCTGTATAAAATTTATTATTCATAACACAACCCCTCTTTATTAATTTCTTTACACTAAATATATAGTAAAAAAGGGCACTTATTAAAGTGTCCTTTTTTAAAGTTTATATTATTTTACCCCAGTGCTACCTATGCCGCCCCTGTTTGGGTTTTCCAGTTTTTCAACCTCTTGAAATAACACTGGGGGCATTTTCGGCATAATTCTGAATTGAAGTAATCTGTCATACTTTGCAACCTTGCCGTCTTTTAGTGCATAAAACATTCCTATCCATTGGTCGTCATCACCACAGTAACAATTATCAATCATGCCAACACTATTCACCAGTATTAAGCCATAATGTTTAAATGTCGAACTTCTTGGCAATACATGAGCTTCAGCATTATTCGGCAACTGCATTGCAACCCCTAAATTAAACTTCACAACATCACCAGCCTTGTAAGAAAGTTCACCATTTTCATCATATGATACAGGTTCACCATTTACTTCGGCTTCTGCAATTCTTAAATCAACCCAGTCCCCTTTTTCTGTAACTGTCAACTTCGGCATACTTTTGTCAAAGTATTTAATTTTTATGCCCAGTTTTGGCATTTGTCCGATTACTGGTATTCCTTTAATTCCTGCCATATTATCTTCTCCCCCTTAATTTACTGATAAGGTCTTCAAAATCTTCCCCCCATTTTTTCCTTCATGCCAGCCATTTCCTTATCATGATGGTCGCAGTGTTCACAATCACCATCACAATCTTCATTTTCTGCACCCATAACATCCTTCATGATTGCACCTAATACATCACCCAGCCCACCGCTTAAATGTGCATTAATCTGTTCGGTTAAAAGTTTGTGAGCGATTATGGTCTACTTAAAATCTGCATTTCTGGCGGCTGTAACACCAACACCCCCCTCCTTATTATCGAAGCCAAACAATACAAAGTTATCGAACTCCTGTGTTGTGCCGTCTTCCTTTGTCAATACTACCTTTACAACTTTACTCATTATCATCATTCTCCTTTTCTAATATATTATTATTTTTAACATAATCGGGTTCCATTTGATGGATTTCTATTTCAGCAATTCTTTTCTGTAATACCTTTCTGCTTGCTTGGCATAACTGCACAGCCATGTCCAGCTTTGTTTTAAGTTTCTTGTATGCCCTGCTAAATGCTACATCTGTCAAATATTCATTTAATGTGGCATTTTCAGCATAACTTTCCTTGTCTCTTATTGTACCGTCAATCGCCATTACTGCATTATTGTAAGCCTCCATTTTTATCGCCTTTGCATTATCACCCTGTATGCCGAGGGTTTCAAGCCCATTACTTGCCCAGTACATGTAAACAGGTACTCGCAAAGTAATATTTTCAACTTCATCATCAGTCAATCGTTCATTTTTATCCAGCATACCCTTAACTTTTTCCATAAAATCGTCAAGGTCTTTATTATACTGCCTTACCAGTGAATCCACTATTCTTTCAATGGTTTCACTATATTTCTCGGCTTGATGCTTTAAACTTCTACATTTATCTTCATCTACTTTGCCGCCAGCCATTTTATTCCCCTCCTTCTGGGGCAATACCCTTAAGCAAATCTTCCACATCATAAGCAAAGGTTTTAATCCTTTTCCTGCTTGCCACTTTGTAACCTTTACCCCTTGTCCAGTCTATACTTAAACTTTTACTTCCATGCTCTGCTAAATATTGCAACAATTTAATATCCACAAAGTAAGTTTCTTCATAATCTGTAAAGTGGATTAGTATGCCAGCCCTTACCCCTGTAATATTACTTTTCTTCATCAACCCTGTCCACTGATAATCTGTTATGCAACTGAAAGGAAGTGTATTGCCTTTGTGTACTTTCAGTTCCATGTAATATTCAAGGGGATGGCGGTATAGCACAAAGTCGCATATATTTTTTATACCAGCATAGCCACCAACATTGTCATAAAATCTGTCAATACTTATATCTTCATAGTTGCCAGCACTTTCCTTAAAATCTTTTTCAAAGTCCTTGCCGCTATATCCGCTCATTTGTTCGCCCCCTTACCACTTATTACATTCTTTTTTATACCTGCAATAAGTGCAATCCTTTTTTATAGTGCTTTTCGGAGGAACTTCACCCTTTGCAACATATTCATCACAAGTGTTTATTTTACCAACAACTCGCTCCTCTTTCATTTCATCTGTAACATGCACTAAAAAAGTTTTCAAATCACAACTATCACGATTTTCGTAAATAAATATAATGTTATCAACACCTAAACAAACACTGTAAGAACTTGCCTGTGTAATGTGGTCATCATATGGTTGAACTTGCCCTTGCCATTTGTAAAAACTCTCAGTCTTAATTTCAACAATATAATATTTGCCCTTATACTTTATTAAACCATCACAAAGGAAATTGATATTTAATATTGTATTTCGGCATTTTGTTTCCATCCCCGATTGTCTTTCAACAATGGTTCCTTCTACTGGATGTGTCTTTAAAAATTCAGCCACATTAATCCATTCACAGTCAAACCCCATAGCTTGCATCTTACTAATTGCCGTCTGTATGGTTACATGTCGGTCAGTTCCGCTGGCTGTTTGCCCTATATTTGTATAACTTCTATCTTCGTCATCTGGGGTTGCCCCAGTAACTTGAAAATATAAGTTTCTCATACAGCCACCCAGTGAAGAAGGTTTATAGGTCTTACTGGGAGTATGGCTTTCATCGGCTTTTTCAATGGTAACTGTTAAGTCCTGTAAAAATTGGTCTTGTATGGGCTTAACCTTTGAAGCCTCATTTATAAGTTTTGCAAGGTTCTTAAGTGCCATTACTCATCATCCCCACCCATTAAGCACAGGATTTCGGTTACTGCACCATCTTTTAATTTAATTACTGTATCGTTACCATAATACAGTTCGAATGTGTCTGCCTGTATTGCATTGATTAAAGCCGATAAAAGTGTGATATTTACTGTACCCATATAATCCGCAAAGTTTTCACTTGAAAGATAAGGTACAAGTTCAGTATTTTCACCCTTTACATCTGTAAGCATTAATCCTTCCTTTGTAAAGGTAAGCACCACACCATTATTATCATAAGGGCTTACAAAGATATTCAATCTGTCAAGTACATTGCTTATCGCTACCTTTGAAAGTTTGCACTTGCTGGGATATTCGAATGCTAAAATATTATTCAAATCTGGATAATCTTCTATGCCAGCCAGTTCAGCACCAAACACCACAATATTATCACTGGTAAACAGTAATTTTCCGTCACTGTGTTTTACCATAACTTTTTCGGCTGTCAATGTGCTTAACAAGTTTGCCAATTCCTGTGTCAAGAGCACTGGTTCATCCAATACCTTAACTTCATTGATACACATTTTCACTCCATCTGTAGTAATTGCTTTATCTCCTAAATTAAATCCAGTTAAGCAAGGCATTGTCATATCAGTTGCAAGTGAAGCCTTATTTACTGTAAAAATGTTCTTTAATTGTGCTGTACTTATCACCTTACCTTCCACACTGTCATCAAATTCATATTCTGGGTATTCTTCATTTAATACAGGGATTTTATAATTACCGTTTCCCTTTACTGCCAGATGGTCTTCCTTAAGTTCCATTTTAATTGTTTCAACGGTTGTCCTGCTTACCAATTTCATAAACTGGTCGGCTGGCACAATTACCTCACCGTCTTCACCTACCACATTCTTTTCAATTACATTAATGTAATTATTAATATCTGTGGCTGTAATTGTCAAGGTTCTGTCTTTTTCCTGTAAGTGTAAAAAACTTGTTATCGGCAATAATTTATTATTACCAACACCCTTCTGAGCCTTCCCGAGCATATCGCTCAAGGTTGCTGTCTTGATTTCAAGTTTCATTTTGTATCCTCCTTTAAATACTGTGTTATTTTGTTTACATTAAATATATAGTAAATAACCAGCTTTATTAAAGCTGGTTATTAAAATCTTTTAAATTTTTTCTTATGCCTACAACCCACAACAAATCATCGGGCTGTATATATGGCAAACATTTTGCTTCATATATGGGGTCTAATAAATAGCCATGATATTCATTATTTTCATATGGCTTATGATAATCATAATCACTTTGTATAAGTGTAAGCATTTGCCGCCATTCTTTCGGGGCATATTCATTAAGTCTTTTCAATGGGTCTGCACCCACTTGAACCCCGATTACTGGTATCCTTTTATTAAAATGCTTAAGCCCCCACAATACACCAGCACAACTCATCCCACTGCCTATCGGTACAATAATTCTTTTTACTTCATCTGGAATATTTTTTACTTGGAGTAATGTTTGTCTTACTGCACCCCAGCACTCCATTCCGAACGGTATTTCTGTCCATTTACTTTTAAAGGCATCTTCTCTCGCCCTTGCAATTATTACTGAATTATGCCATGTATCATCATGTATTATTAATTCAGCACCAGCGTCAATCGCTGTTTGTAGTTCGGGAGTAATACCGCCCCTTATTGTGTGCACCCTACAAGGGATATTCATATACTTTGCAATATTAGCAACAATCTCAATCTGTGGGCTTTGCCTTGCCCCTGCTGTAACCAACCCTTTCGCTCCCTGTGCTAAATAATAAGCACTTCGCACCTTGCCACCAGCTACCCCAGCAAGTTCATACAGGTCATCTCTTTTAATATAAATATCTCCTATCTTTTGCACAGGGGTAAGGGGATAATCCCCGTCTGCCCTTGCAATTAAAGTATCCAAATCGAATAAAGTGTTTTGTTTCATCATATAATCACTTCCCCGAAAATGTCCTTTATTTTAGAAGTATCTCCCTTGTAAAATACCAATATATTCTGATGCATTTTACCGAACTTCCTGCCGCTGTTAAACTGCTTATTTATTCTCACTGGCAATGTCCCTGCCACATTTACTAATATTCCCTCATTGTAATACTGCATACCTGCTTCAATAAATGCCCTTACTGTGTCACCAACAAAATTTCTATATATACCATTCTTATCTCTTATATCGCCAACAACAAACACCGCAAATCTATTATCATTTAAGTGTCTTACACAATTCTGAATTATTAGCTTATACACCCTTAAAAAATCAGCATAGGTTTCTTTATTACTTAAATCAGATGGGTCGTCGCTATACACCTCAAGGTCATAATAAGGAGGACAACTAAATATTAAATCATACTTTGCTTCGGGGTCTATTATGCCAACATTTACGCTGTTGCCACATATCCAATCGGGTCTATATTCTACCCCATCCCTATCGATTAACTTATCCTTAATCTCCTCATAATTTGTATAATTTGCATCTATTTGTTCCTGCCTTAAGTCAATGCCCCTGTAGTTTCTTTTTAGGTAGCTTGCTACAATACCTCTTACACTACCACCCGCAAACGGGTCTATTATTCTCCAACCCTCAAGGCTGAACCATCTATAAACTATTTCACATAATACGGGGTCGAATATGCTTGTAGCTTGCACCTTTCTTCCATACTTATCCCCAATACTCTCAGGTAAGCATTTTCCAAACTTACTCTTATCTTGTTGTCTTTCCTTCTCATCTTCATAGTTAAAGCAACCTAAATTAAATGTTAAATTGTCGCCCCTGCCTACTTCGCTCTTAATACCTAAATTAAGCCAGTCATGTTTCCTTTCCTGCCAGTACCCTTGTTTCGTATCAAATACACTAAATGGGGGCACTAAAAATCTATCTGTCAATGCTCTGCTGTCCCCCTTTTTCATTTTAAATAAAGTGCCTTGTTTATTTGTTATTTTTTCAACTGCCATTATACAGCAACCTCCTCGCCATACCATTTTTCAGTAATTTCAATATCGCACTTCATAGGAACTTTTAAGTGTGAAGCCCCTATCATTGTTTCTTGTATCAATTCCCTTACCCTTCTTGCATTTTCTTTCGGGCATGTGCCTATTATTTCATCATGCACTGTAAGCAATAACTTAAATTGTAATTGTCTTAATTCTTCATTGTTATAAAGATGGATTATTGCCAACTTGGTCATATCTGCCGAACTACCTTGAATTCTGGCATTTACACACTGTCTCTCTGCCTGTGCAATAAAGCCGCCATTATCCTTTATCTTTATACCTTCCGCCTTTGCCTTTGCTTTAATATTGTTTTTCTCTGATACTTTCCATGTGTTGTTCAATAATGCTGAATAACTTTGCACTAAATATTCGGGCACTTCTGTATTTACTTCAGTTATACTGTCATCGTCAAAGAATGGATTAAATGTTGCCACATTATTAATATAACTGAATTCATATTTTGGTAACTGTATATCTGGCAATCTTCTTTTCCTGCCACATATTGTCGTAACATATCCGAATTCCTTTGCCATTATAATTGATTGTTCAACAAAGGCTTTGACTTTTGGAAACATAGTGAAGAATTCATCAATAATATTTTGTGCTTCCTTCTTACTAATATTCAACTCTGATGCAATACTTGCCGCACCCCTGCCATACATAATTCCTAATACAACACCCTTAATATTTCCTCTTCGTTTTTTACCTTCTGGGTTCGTTGTACCGTCTGGGAAAAACTCCAAACAATCTTCATAAGGTAACTTATAAACCATGCTCGCTATTGTTGCATAAATATCTTTCCCGTCATTGTATGCCTTAATTAAATTTTCATCACCGCTAAAATGTGCAAGGCATCGAGGTTCCTGCTGGCTATAGTCACCGCCTATTAATACCCAGCCATTTTCAGCAACAAACATTTTTCGTATATCCTTATTATGACTCGGGATATTTTGTAGGTTCGGGTCACTACTTGAAAATCTACCAGTTGCCGCACCATATTGATTAAAACTACCATGAACCTTTCCTGTCTTTTGATTTACAACTGCTGGCAACTTTTCAATATAAGTGCTTAAAAGTTTAAAGATACCTCGATATTCAAGTATTGCCTTTGTAATAGGTAACTTGAAAGTCTCAATAATCTCTTCACCTGTGCCCCTTGGTTTATCTTTGTCTGGGCTTTTTAACCCCAGCACATCATATAATAAAATTGCCAACTGTTTCGGGCTATTTACATTAATAGGGTTTTCCAGTGAAGCATATCCTTTCGGGTTCTTCTTTTTAAATGTCTTAAGTTGTGGCTCAAGCCTTGCATATTCATCATTAATATGGGATTGTGCTTTGTCAAGCAACTTATTATATTTTACAGATAATTCCTCTGCATAATCTTCATCTATTTTAACCCCATTACTTTCCATGTTTGCCACTGCTGGTATTAATGGCATCTCTATATTTCTAAAGACATAAGCCAAACCATCATATTTCTCGCCCTTATATACAGGGCTGGCACTGTCCAGAAATTGTTCTTGAAATTTACCTAATACATAAGTCATATATGGGTCTTTTGCCGCATACAGGTAAGCAACCTCAAGCGGTATCCTTGTAAATGGCATCCCCTCAAATAACTTTTCATATGTTGCCAGTTCATTGGCACTTTTGCCACTATTTACAACATACTTTTCATATAGATACTTCAAGTTATGAGGTTCGTTTTCGTTAAGCAAGAAACCGCCTAACATTGTATCCCAGTAAGGTATTAAACCCTCGACCCCTAATTGCCAGTAACATTCTTCAATATCGAACTTTGCATTGTGATAATAAACTTTTACATCCTGTAAATTCCTTAATTCTTCAGCAACAACTTCCTTCGGGATTTGTCCCTTAACCTTTGCACCAGTAATATAATTAATATGGTTTATAGGAACATAAGCTGGCTTTTCATCTGGGGTATAAATACAAACCCCTGCAATCTGGTCATCTATCCAATTTAATCCATCGGTTTCAGTATCCAGCCCCAGCACACCATTTTTTCGAGCATGTGCCATATATCGCCTAAATTCACCCTCATCCATTATAAGCTGGTATTTTTCTTTTTCTGCACCAAGTTCCCTGTTTACAAGTTCAGTAATTGCTTTAATTTTCAAGATTATATTATTGCCGCCGCCCCTGCCGCCGCCTTTAATGGTTATAATGTTACCTGTATTGATACGACTCTTGGTTCTACCTACTGCCTTTTTATCGGCGGCTCTACCAGTTGGTCGGCTTGGCATTTTAAATAATGTGTTTTGTGCCATTACAGCAACCCCCCTTACATTAAATATATATTAAAAAGAGGCACTTCTTAAAGTGCCTCTTCCTAAAATATTTTAAAATACATCCGAGCCATTTACAGGTTCTCTTCTCCTTCTTGTTGTGTGATGGTTGCCGCCCTGCTGGTTGTTACCCTGTGGGGCATCATTTTCTTCTGTATAAGTGCCATTAATCATCGCTTTCATTTCTTCGGCTGATTTAACTAAAATTAAACCATCCTCAAGGTCTTGCTTATCTGGAAAATCTTCAAGTGTCTGGTCATCTTTATCCATAGCATAAAGTTGATATTGTGTTTGTGTATCACCCTTTTTACCATGTCTTTCGATTTCAAATTCCCTGTTTACCAATGCACCATATTTATTAAACAAGCCTAAAATAATCGGGATAAACTTGTTTCCTCTTTCCCATGTGCACACCTTGCTCGTTTTAGGTACAAACATCTGAAGAAACATTCTTGCTTTCGCTCTATTGCCAGCTACACAAAGAGGGCAATCTGCTGTTCTTAAGCACTCAACATATCTCTTCTTTCCACCAATTTCAACTTCATGCACTGCATAAATATCGAGGTCATCTTCGTTGTCATATAAAAATCTTACAACTTCAGTATCACCGTCGTCCTTAAGGGTAAAGAACTCATTACTTCCACCCTTGTATTCTTCCATTGCAGTATTAGCACTAATTTTTCCCATAATAAAATCTCTCCTTTATAAGTTTATTTTTTATAAGTTTATTTTAAGAAAGGTTATAAACCTCTCTAAAAAACAAGGTTGCAACCTTTTCAAGGTCACCTTTTTTAAACTTGCTGGGGTATATAAGCACTTCCTTATTATCCCCGTCTTTCATTGTGATAACTGTCGCCTTACCTGTTATAATAGCAATTAAGGTTCTTATATTTTTAATCAGTGCCCCCATTTTATACCCCCTTTCCTTTACTTATTTGCCTTACATTAAATATATATTTTCTTCGGCAAGATATTAAAGTGCAAGCCTAAAATTTTTTAATCTGCTGATTACTGGTTGCCAACTTAATCCCATACTGTATATTACAATCAGTTTTCTGTGTTTCATCATATGCACCGAACTTAATATAACAATCGTGCATTATATCACCAAACTGTGCCGCAAACTGTTCTTCCATTTTATTAGTAAAAATAATCACTTGCAATCCATGATTAAGGGCTTCATGATATAATGCCTTTAAATCATCTGGCTGTTCTGTCCATTCCAGTCCTGCAAGGATTACCCCCTTGTTAAACTTGTCCCTTAACACTGCCGCTATAATTTCACTGGCTGTCATTTCTATTGCTGGCAACTTCCTTAAATGCTGATTAAAGCAACCTTTACAATTATTATGACAATCATTTGCAATAATGAGAGCCCCTATAAATGGGGCATCTTCTGTTCGTTCATGTGTTATACCTTTAATTTTCATAATATCACCTCTACTTTAATAACTGATTTCTATCATTAAATTCTCCACTTTTACCGTTGTTATAGTTTGCAACATCTCTGATATAGCCAGTTATTTTCTGCATATAACTTGTCTTTGCACCACATACAGGGCACTTTTCAACCACCTCATTTAATGCACCATGGTTCGGGCAATAACAAATCAAAGGAGATAATGATAAATAAGGTATAGCATAATTTTCACATGCTGTCCTTACTATTGATTTCGCTTGCTCGCCATTTATTGCACCACCAATAAATAAATGAACTACTGTGCCGCCTGTGTACTTAACTTGTAATTTATTTTGATGGTCGAGCACTTGCTGTATTGTATGAACGAGATTTACTGGTATATGGCAACTATTTGTATAATAAACATGGTCACCTTTTCCCTGTGTAAATATATCGTCCCCAAACAATTTCTTATCCTTAATTGCCAAACTGTAACAAGTGCTTTCGGCTGGGCTTGCTTCAAGGTTGTAAAGGTTGCCTGTTTCCTGTTGAAAATCTATTAGTTTTTCCCTCATGAAATCCAATGTTTCTTCACATAACTTTTCACCATCTGGGTCAAGTATATTTTTATTCATGAAGTTCATTGCCATTTCGTTAAGCCCTACATTCCCAATCGTACTAAAATGATTATCGAATGTGCCAACATAAGCGTCAAAGGCTGGGATTAAACCTGTACCCAGTAAATGCTTATTCAGCCATTCCCTTTTTATTTCGAGGCTATCCTTTGCAATGTTCATTAAATTTTCAATGTGCCTAAATAGTTCCTTTTCAGTTTTACCCCTGTTTAAATATCCAGCCCTTGGAAGATTCAATGATACATTTCCGATACTGCCTGTACTGTCGCCACTACCAAACAAACCGCCATTTCTTTTCCTTAATTGTCTTAAATCAAGGTTCATCCTGCAACACATACTTCTTAAATCAGAAGGTTTCATGTCACTGTTCATGAAGTTACTAAAATAAGGATATCCATATTTACCAGTCATTTCCCACAGCATATCATTATTTGGGTTATCCCAGTCAAACCCCTTCATAATACTGTAAGTTGGTATTGGGTAAGCGAAAGGCTTTTTCTTATGGTCGCCAGCCAGCATGACCTCGAAAAATGCCTTGTTAAGCATATCAATTTCTTTCTGGCATTCACCATAAGTGAAATCTACTGGTTCACCGCCGATTATTGCTGGCATATTTTTTAAATCATCTGGAACAAATAGGTCAAAGGTTAAATTGCTAAATGCTGGCTCTGCCCCAGACCTTGAATTACTGTTTACACTATAAATATAATTCTGAATACTTTGCTTTACTTCCTTATAAGCTAAATGGTCATATCTAATAAATGGAGCAAGCAAGGTATCGAATGAACTAAATGCAACCGCACCCATAATTTCATTTTGAAATATTGTTGTTAAGTTTGCCAACTGATTTAATACAGCGTCGAAATGTCTTGCTGGGGCACTTGTCGGAATATTCGGTATCCCCTGCACTCCCATCATGAGAACCTTTTGTAGAGAATAACCACAGCAATAAACTGTTAAGCCACCGAGGTCGTGTATGTGCCCGTCACCACTTTCATGAAATTTTCTTATCCTTTCTGGATATACCTTTGTAAGCCAATAATTCTTCGAATTTTCTTCTATAACAAACTTATTCATTGCTCCGAAACTGTATGGGGCATTTGAATTTCGTTTTATTCTCCAGTCGTGTTTTAACATATAACTATCAAACAAACCATTTGTATCAAGCATCTTGTATCAACTCCTTGTCAATCCTTGCCTTATCAAATCCTTTAATAACTGTGTTACCTTTTACCGTTACTGGGATTGATAGTACATTCATTTTAATTAAATCATCTTTTGCCGCTTCATCTTGGTCAACATTCTTTTCGATAAAGCTAATACCCTTCTGGGTAAGATACTTTTTAAGCATCTTGCAGATAGGGCATGTGGTTGAACCATATACTTTTATTTCGTCCATATTGCCACCTCCTAAATAACACCAGCCAACTTCACAGCGATTCTTTTCTTCAAGTATCCAACCCCTGCACTGGTCATTCCTAACATATCAGCAATCTCGGTATTCTTTAAGGCATGTGGTTCCTGCATTATTATCTTACAGCAAGCCATTTCTGATTCAGTAAGTTGTGCACTGTTTAACAAACTGCTCATTTCAATATCCAGATATTGTGTGCACTCAACTTCATCATTTTCCTTGGTTGCTATTATTTCCTCATAACTATCAGCCGCATTGTTGGCACTTCTTTTGTCGTGTTGAAGTTGTTGTGTCTCTGTTCTTAACCTATTATTTACATAAATACTGATTAAAGTTTGCACCTTTGCCCCCTTGTCTGGGTTATAATGCAACATTGCTCTGTCAACTTCCTCCAGCATAAAACTTTCCTTATCTTCATCAGTTAAACCCCAGTATTTATTCGTCTGGGTCTTAAGGTAATGTTCCAATCTACAAACTACATAAGCAAGTTTTACAGGGCTTTTATCCTGTTGGTAATCTTCAGCCACCTCAGATAAATTGTCTGAACCAATATAAAGATTTGCAAGTGTTTTAAGATTTGAAAAAGTATTGTTGTTCATAAAAGAACCCCCCATTTTTAAAAATTTTTTAGAAGTGTGTATAAGGTTTTACTTTGTTGGCAATAATATTAAGTTACCCTTATTACAATATATATTATATAATAATATATTGAATTGTGCAACCCATTTTCTAAAATTTATAATACTTTTTTTATTGCCTCAAATTGTTCCCATGTTAAATCATTAAGGTCTTTATTATTGTCAATCATCCACTGTGGATAATCCAGCCTGTATATTAATTTATGGGGGCTTAATCTTTTCACCAGCTTATTAGTTCCTTTAAATCCTGCTTCATCTGGGTCAAGACCTGTAATAAGTGTTCGCACTGGCAATTCCTTCAATAATTTATATTGATTTTCTGCACCTGTGCCCAGTAATGCCACCGCTGGTCTTTTATGCACCCAGCAAGTTAAACAGTTGATAATACTTTCTGTAATTATTACCTCCTTTATTCTGTCAATGTTTTCATAAATCTTATTGATGCCATAAAGTGTCTGGCTTTTTACCGTTTCCTCAATAGCATTAAAGAACTTACTTGCAACACTCCTTCGATAAATAAATAATACATTGCCAGCTTTATCACACACTGGAAAAGTTAAGCAATTAGTGTCGGGGTCATAACCAACATCAAACCATTCAATAATCGGGTCAGTAAGTTTTCTTTCATACATATAGGGATGAATGTTTCGATATTTATCCAATTCCACCTCAGTAATATAAGTCGGGGGTTGAACTTGCTTAACCTCTTTATCTCTGCTAAAATTTAAGTTTAAAGGTTTTCGCTCTTCAACTTGTACCGTTACAAAGTTTTTCATCAGCCACTTGTAACCAAACACACCACCGTCTAAATTATGACCGAAGCAATCAGATACAAACTCTGGAAGGCTTGCTGTATAGCCACAAGTAAAACAATGAACTGTTCCTGCTGGATAAAATTTACCATTTCTATACTTGTCAACTGTACTTATGCCGCAACTGGGTTTTCTTTCGTGCCCCCCTCCATGTGCAATACAAGTAAACTGAATATCTTTATTTGATGGCTTAATATCGTCAAGTAAGAATATTTTATTAAGTGCAAGCTGGTTTTTTATTTCATATATTACAGTCTGCATATCCGCCAGTATAGGCACACCGTTTATATCCATAATTTCGCCTCCTTTTAATGGTTACACTAAATATATAGTAAAAAGTCTCTTTTCTTAAAGTAAAAAACATAAAAAAAATAAGGGGCTTTTTACAGCCCCTCATCTTTGTTTTGCTTACCAGTTACCTCTCACAGATGGGCTTGTCGAACTTACCTTAACACCAGTATCAACAAATCCATACTCCCATGTCGGGTCTGGGTCGCCATTTACATAATCGCAGTATCCATGAATATAACAATACTCCTTATGGCTTGAGCCACATGTGCAATCATCAGCAACTAACACATATCCAGCCCTTGCCGCATAAAGTGTCGTTATAAGGCTACCACTTGAATTATAAACATTTGTATCTCTCTTTACATTAAGCTTCGAATATCCGTCGATTGTTCCTGCTGGCAATTCGTTAAACTGCACAAACCCATAAGTGAAGTCAAATTCATTTACATAACCGAACCTTGGAAAATACATTAATGGGTCTTTGAAATAAATTGTGTGCCAGTTATCTTGATAGTTGTCAACAAAGATATAAATTTCTTTGCTATATAACTGCCCGATAACATTGCCCCAGACGCCGTCATAAACATTGATTGAGTGCCCCGAGTTATTAACACACCAATTCGCCATTAAAACAACCTCCATATAATTTATTTATAAGGGCTTTACCCTTACACTAAATATATATTTTCGTCAGTGGATTATTAAAGTACCTATATAAAAAATTTTAAGAGGGCTTTTATACCCCTTAAAATACCTCTGTGCCATTTACCGCAAACCCGCCCTCACTTGCCGCCTGTACTGGTTGTTCGCTGTGTGTTGGCAACATATTAATTTTCTTAAAGTACCCTTTGTCTATATCCCAGAAGTAAAGAAATTCCTTATTATTTAAGCCATACCTGTTCTTCTTAACTGTAACCTTAAGCCCTGCCGCACTTTGTTTAATACTTATTACTCTTGAACTGTTCTGCCCTATTGCATCGGCTTCCTGTATTTCGTCAAGTTCTGGGGTATCTGCTTCAGTATCACCCTTTTTCTTTTCACTCGCCTTTCTGTTTGCCTGTGCATCTGCAATAATAGGCTTACTATATTTTTCACTCGAATTATATAAATCTTCGCTTATATGTGCCAACTTAATTCTTGTCGGGTCACCCTTTTCCGCCCTTGCATCATTCATAAGTGAAAACTGGTCAATGCCTATAATATCGGGCTTATACTTTTCAATCAAACCATTAAGCACTGGCACAGTCATTCGCTTACCACCTAAATCCTTCGGGGTTACTACCATAAAAGGAACAGTCTTTTCACTTAATTCATGCAACCAACTTGAATAATCCTCTGGGGTTAAACTGCCGAGTTCTTTGCCACCAGTTAAAAGGGATAAATTACTAAAGTGCTTTGCAAGTGTATCAAATCTAAATCCTATCATCAAGGCACTCATTTCACCGCTGTATAATAGCACCCTTTTTCCTGCCAGCCATGCAGTACAAAGAAAATATAATAATATCCATGTTTTACCTTCATTGGTTCGCCCTACAATGGTAATTAAATCTTCACCAGCAAGCCAGCCATGAGTTACTTCATCAAGGTCATCAAGCCCACTGCTTATCCCCAGCAACCCCTTACAATCTTGTCGTTCTTTATAACTTTGCAACCTATCCAGTGCATTCCTTACAAGGTCATATCCTTCATTAAATCCTGTCTGCATGGTTGCCAGTTCTTGAATTTTAGGTAACAAGTATTCAATCGCTTGATTTGTATCTGTTTGCACCAGTTCCGCAACTTTATTCAATATTGGTACAAGTTTGCTGTATAAATGTTCTTCCTGTATCTTTTCAACAAGATACTTATCACTTTCGGCAACATCCAGAAATTCGAATTCGGGAAACTTGTCTGCCATAGTTTCGACGTCTGGCACATTGCCATATTTATTATAATGGTCGATAATATATTTATATTCATCTGGATAACTTATAAAATAATCAGTATCGAGATTATTTTGTGTTAAAATATTAAGGCTTTGCTGTTTTATTACTTTGTTGAGGATTTGCAATTCGACCATATTCTTTTCCCCCTCTCATCTGGTCCTGTTATTTCAATAACTTCACTATCAAGTATCCTGCTTGTAAACCTTTGTCCTAAATTATTCATCATTTCTTCTTTATTTGCATTACTGGTAAAAATGTTCGCCCTTTTGTTTGCCAACCTGTAATCTAAAATATCCATAAGCAAATCATATTCATATTTTGATAAATCATTTGCACCAACATCATCCCATATTACAAGGTCGCTTTCCCTTAAGTTTTCAATAAGGTCATCAAGTTCTGGGTCTTTTACACTTATTGCTCGCTTGTTCCTTATTATAAATGAAATTACATTTATAAATACACCCCTACATCTAAATCCATTTCCATTCAGCAACTTTGTAAAATAATTAAGCATAATTTTTATCGCCCATGTGGTTTTTCCATTGCCGCATTGTGCACTATGAATTAATAAATTATAGCCGCCATCTACCCAGCTATATATATTATCCTTAATTTCTGCCAGCCTTTTAAATGCCGTCATGTCTGCTTCTATGGGTACAAGTTTTAAATTGTCGGGCTGTTGCATTGCTTTCGGTATCTGGCTTGTATAACACAGATAATCCATTACCATATAATTAATACAACCCCTATAACATTCTTCGGGGTTATTATAATTCGGACACTTGCTTCGAAACCAGCAAGCATTTTTATCGAAATTATAATTGTATGCCATAAGTGTTCCTCCTTCTTATAAAATTACCTACAATAAATATATAAGAAAATGGGGCACTCCTTAAAGTGCCCCAGCAAGTTTAGAAAATAACATCGCTCTTTTTCGAAGTTTCCTGTATTTTATGCAACCTGTTAAGGTCATCATAATCAATGCCTTCCATCTCTTGAGTCTTGCTTACTTGTTTTGCTGGCATTGGTTGATTTAAATATCTGTCGAAATTACTTACCCTAAATAATGTCTCTGGGTTCAAGTATTGTCGCATTTTCTTATCGTCTTTCCATTCTGCAACCTTTACATCTATAACATATTTAAAGTTATCAAGTTTGTATCCTTCTTTTAATCTACCTGTAATTTCCTTTACATAACTTCGAGTTGTTGGCTTAAAGTGTGTGCCAGCTTTTACATTCAGATAATCTATAACTGCATTTACTGTATTACAGTTATTAAGATTAAACAAAGATGGACTCTCTTTTTCTTCTTCCTTTTTTATTTTTCCTTTTTTATTATTTGTACCCCCTGCAAGGTGTATCTCTCCACCTTGTACGGGGGAGGTATCCACCTTACAAGGTGTACCCCTCTGTGAGGGGTCACCCCCTACAGAGGGTATCCTATTTTTATATCCTGTGCTATGAATACCTTCTGCCTGTTCTGTAAAAGTTGTATCATATTTTCTATTTAATTTATGAGCTAAATAATTATTAATAACTGGGGTTTTATATGCTTCAATACAGGTTATTTCATAAATGTTTGAAGTACCAGTTCTTCTAATGATATTAATTAAACCACCTTCATTTAATTCCTTTAAATAAGGATAAATATTTTTAGGTTTCTTAATACCCATTTCATCGCATAGTGTTTGCTGGCTGGGGAAACATTTTTCCTTATGCATCGCATGAACACATAATACAGTATATAAATGTCTTGCCTGTATAGTTAAATCTGGGCACAATGCAATACAATTTGGAACTTGAGCAAACCCATGAACCATCCAATTATCTTCGTCTTTAAACTTAATAATCATTACTTCATCATTTTCCATAAATAATCCTCCTTTATACAGGTAATAAGGGGGCATATCCCAGCCCCCTTCATATTATTGTTCTGCACCAACAATTTCATCAACTTGTTTTTCAACTTCGGCTTCAACTGTGTTCCATGCTTTCCTTTTTACATCTTCCACATTGTCATTTCCTTCAACCTCAATTTCAATTTCACAAGCCACCTTATGCCATGGTCCGTTCTGCCCACCAGTTTGAAAACTTGTTCCATATCCTGCTCTGAATGCTTTTACTTTTGCCATTAAAACTTCGCCTCCTCTTTTACTTCTTCAACTGGGGTTCCTTTTAACAAGGTATTTTCTATTTTAGGTTCAGTCTCAAGGTTTTCAATTTTAATTGTTACTCTGCCATAAAAAGTCACACCATCTGAATATTTCTTAATGCCCATCATGTTCATTATTTCTTCGCTCAACTCTTTACCATTTACTTCGATTGCATAACTGTCAAGTTCAACCTTACCAGTGCCCTCAACCTGTAAAGTACCACCTTTTTTAATATCTGGCTTTGCCATATTATTTATCCCCCTTCTTTGATTTTTTAACCTTTTTTACAGTAAGTGTTTCAACTGGGGTAACAACTGCACAGTCTTCAAACTTAACTGCTTTTACTTCATCCTTGTAAATCATGTCCTCCAGTACCTTTTCATCAACCACTTCAACGGTCTTAATACACTGGGTAAGTCCTAAATCCTTAAGCCTTTGCAATAACTTGTCTTGATTCATTGATGATTTTTCATAATTGTTGTAAACTGCTTTAATGTCATCAACTTCAAAGTCCTTAAGGTTGCCAGCCCTCATGTCTGCTTTAATACTGGCATTAAGTTTGCTCTTTTCTGAAGTTAAACTTTTCACCTGTGTATCAACTTCATAATACTTTGTAACTTTTTCCTTGAGTTCCACTTGAACCCCTCCTTTTACTTATTTTGTTGTTACATTAAATATATAAGAAAAAGCCAGCTTTTTTAAAGCTGGCTCATAAAAAATTTATATAATATTTTATTTTCTCCACCTGTGAGTTCCTCGTTCTCGTATTAATTGTCCCCTTTCACCCCATAGGTAACTATTAAACTCACTCATTTCACCATACTTGATATTTTCCCCGAACTTTTGTAATACTGGAATATCCTGTTCCCTGAAATATCGTGTACCTCTGTTATCAAGATGATAAACTTTTGGCAACTGCTTACTTTTATCCCCTGTATATTCGACCCACTCATACCAGTGCTTTATTGTCTGAGGGCTTTTATTAATAAGTTTTGCCACCTCTCCAATTTTATAATATTTTACACCATCTATAATTTTCATGCCACAGCCCTCCTTTCTTGTTTACTATTTTAATTTTATTGCTTCGCCAACTGTGCCCTTCAGTGCATCCCATAAATAATTATGTTCAGCAACCGCATCATGAAAATCACCTTTTACCCACCTGTTAAGCATGTTCAATAATACTTGTTTGTCATAATAATCACTCTTTGTTATCTCAATAATCAACTTATTGCACAGGCTGGGGGTAATGTCTTCCTTGCCCCATATTTCGCCATCCTTTGCGATAATTTTAGTATTCGCCATTTTGTGCATCTCATCATATACTTCATCTTCTGGTCTTACCTTTATACTGTTATCGCTGGCTATTTTTTTGGGGTTTTTAACCAGTTCCTCATATTTTGTATTATTTTGTTCAACTATTTTGTGCTTCGTCACAACATATCCTCCAATACATGCAACTATAAGCACAACAACCGAACAAGCCACTGCCAACCGTTTTCCGTTTAACCTGTACCGCTTCATAACTGTTCCTCCTTTTTAAAGTGTGGGGCTGGGTTGCCAGCCCCTTTGTTTTATTATCCAACCAACCAATCAACCATTTTACTTCTGTCAGCCTTATTGATTTTTCCATCTACAAGCATATCAGCCATCTCACCCTTTTCGTCTACAATCTCCCTAATCCTTTCATCGATTGTATCCTTGCAAACTATTGTTATAATATTTACTGTGCCAGTGGTTCCGATTCTATGTGCCCTGTCTTCCGCTTGGTCTTTGTTTGCCTTGTTCCATGGCTCATCTAAAAATATAACTGTTTGCCCTGCTGTAAGTGTTAAGCCTGTGCCCATTGCACCAATAGTTCCGATAATAACTTTGCACTTACTATCATTCTGAAACTTATCAACTTCCTTTTGTCTGTCCTTTACTGTACCTGTGATATATGCTGGGTTGTAAGCCTTAAGTTTTACCTTTGCTATTTTAGTAACCTCTTCCCAGTTACTAAATATAATCGCCTTGCCGCCTTCTGCTGTGGCATCTTCAACCAGTTCAACCATTCTGTCCATTTTAGCACTTTCGGCGATACTACTGCTTAAAATACCAGTCCAGCCAGTCGCCTGTCTCAATCTTATAAGCTGTGCCAGTGGGTTCGGGCTTACTTTAATCTTATCAATGTCCGCTCTTATTGCATCCCTTACCTGTTTATATAATAAAGTTTGTTTTGCTGTCATTTCAACATATTCTGTCGTATGAACCTTTTCTGGCAAATCAAGCACATCACTTTTCAACCTTCTTAACATTACATTGTCAAGTTCCTGTCTTAATTCAGCAAGATTCTTGTAACCAACTACTTCATATCCACCATAACCACCCATTACACAATATCTATTTCTAAATTGATAAAAACTATGATGTTCAACATCTAACCATTTAAGCACATTATATAAATCAAGTGGCTGGTTCATAAGTGGGGTTCCTGTAAGTGCCATCTTGTAATAACTCTTAAGGCTGTGGATTGCTTTACCCTGTTGACTCTGTGCATTTTTACATTTATGAATCTCATCTATAATTACCATGCCTATTGTTCCATTAGTGCACATGTCTTCAAGTTTTTTACTTATTGCCGCATCCCTTAAAGTTTCAACATTGGTAACTAAAAAATAATACTTGCTGTAAATGCTTTGTCCGTCTGCAATAAGGTTCAAGTCCTTAAGCCTATCCTTTACACTACCAACTTCCATTTCGCCCTTTGCATTTATAAAGCTACCTATTATATGCCCTTTCTCGTTGCTGTGTGTGCCTATCTCGTTAAGCCAGTTCCATTTTAAACCATTTACACCACACACAATCAAAGTATGCTTAAACTGGCTTTTTCTTGATACTGCAATGTCTATCGCTTGCTTTGTTTTACCTAATCCCTGTTCATCACCGAGTAAAAATTTATTATGTGCAAGCCCATAATTAAACCCTTCAATTTGATGCTGGTATGGGGTTGTCTTAAATGTATAATCACTTCCGTCAACCTTATCAAACATTACTCGATTTTCAACTTTTGCCGCAACCTTTGTATTTACCTTTCCGCTGATATTAATCTCTTGGTCGCTAAATAATGCAATCACATTATTTATTTCAGCCACAGGCACTTCCCATTCGTGAGTTGCTGGTATATAATGCCTTTTCGGTAAACTTTTAATCTTGCTTACACTGTCAAGGCTGTAAGGAAAACTCACATACAGGCTTTCTTTAGTTTTTAAGTTTGTGGCTTTTTTCTGTTTTATTGTAATCATTTTTCAACCCTCCAATAAGTTTTATCGCTTATTTACTTTACAAGTATATTATATAATAATATGTAGTAAAATGCAATAGAGAAAATAAAAAAAAACAAGGGGCTTTATTTGCCCCCTGTTTTTTACTTTGCTTCTGCTGTCTGTTCTTGTTTGTCATCTTCTGGCTTTGCTGGTTCTGCTGGCTTTTTCCTAAATGCAAATCCCTGTTCAAGCATTTCAACCGCTGTGTCATACTGTTCGGTCTTTGTTACCTTGTAAACACTATCAAGAGTCCAGCCATAAGTGTCAGGTACTATTTTACATAAATCCATATTTTCAGCACTGAGGCTCTGGCTGTTAAGGTTTATCCTTATGCCCTTTTTCTGTAATGTAACTTCTGCAATGTTTCTCTTGTCAACATACAAACCAACATATCCACCAGTT